>ENA-OQCP01000001-OQCP01000001.1-human-gut-metagenome-genome-assembly--contig:-NODE-1-length-102392-cov-8.282247_pt1 | contig 102392 bp, 112 predicted proteins | sample MGYA00242760_ERZ504583 | MGnify/ENA primary metagenome ERZ504583 (study PRJEB26092, sample SAMD00036308) | human gut metagenome | host: Homo sapiens | study: EMG produced TPA metagenomics assembly of...
TGGGTTCAGAACGTCGTGAGACAGTTCGGTCCCTATCCGGCGTGGGCGTAGGATATCTGAGAGGAGCTGTCCTTAGTACGAGAGGACCGGGATGGACGGGCCGCTGGTGCATCGGTTAGACTGCCAATCTACGGCCGAGTAGCCAAGCCCGGAAGGGATAAACGCTGAAGGCATCTAAGCGTGAAGCCCCCCTTAAGATGAGATATCCCATTCGTTAAGAAGTAAACCCCCTTGAAGACGACGAGGTAGATAGGGCAGAGGTGGAAGTGTGGCAACACATGGAGCTGACTGTTACTAATCGGGTGAGGGCTTGACCAAGAATCGCAGGAAGAATGATCTCAAGGAAATGTCAACATGTATGTAGTTTTGAAGATACAGTAAGAAAACCAGCTAGTAATTAGCTGGTTTTTTTTGTGCGAAAAAAACAGATATAAAATGATATTTAACCGAATCAAGTAAGTCCCTGCGGAGGTTGCGAAGAGCAATAAGCAGTGGGTGGATAAACTGCGGAGCAGTTATTCGGTTATGGGCAAGTAGCGAAAGCGGATTGCGAATATCCGATTGACTTAAACATACGTAATAGGAAGTAATTTGTAAAAATGACAATAGAATTTCAGAAACTTAGAAAAATCATTGTTATTCTGCATAAAAAACAAAAGGATTTCAAAGAAAAACAGAAGTATTTTGTATAGTTTTTTTAAGAACCTGTTGTTATAATACAATCACAGTAAAACAAACGGGCACGCAAGAGGGTAAGCGTTGGCAAAGGCTCTGCGTGTTTAATAAACAAATCAAACGTAAATTCAAGGAGGGTATTTACAATGAAAAGAAAATTAGTGAGCTTAGTACTTGCAACAGCAATGATCACATCATCTATGGTGGCAATGCCTGTATTCGCATCTGATGACACAGCAACAGAGGAAACAGCTGACGAGAAGAAAGAGGACGCTGCAGATGATACAGAAAAACCTGATGTTGATTTATCAGACAAAAAAGTTGGCGTTTGTATTTATCAGTTCTCTGATAACTTCATGACTCTGTTCCGTACAGAACTGGAAAACTATCTGATCGAACTTGGATTCTCTAAAGATAACATCACAATCCAGGATGGTGCGAATGACCAGGCTACACAGTCCAACCAGATTGACGCTTTCATTGCTGATGGTGTAGATTTACTTATCATCAACCGGTAAACTCCTCCTCTGCAGAGAGTATTACAGATAAAGTAGTAGCAGCTAATATTCCGCTTGTATATGTAAACCGTGAGCCAAGCGAAGATGAAGAGAAGAGATGGGAAGACAATGGCTGGAACGTTACATATGTAGGATGCGACGCTCGTCAGTCCGGAACAATGCAGGGTGAGATTATTGCTGATCTTGGTCTTGATACAATTGATAAGAACGGAAACGGAAAAGTTGATTATATCATGATCGAAGGTGACCCGGAGAACGTTGATGCTAAATATCGTACAGAGTTCTCTGTAAAAGCTCTTGAGGATGCCGGACTTGAAGTTAACCAGCTTGACGATCAGGTAGGTAACTGGGATCAGGCTACAGCTCAGCAGCTGGTTGCTAACGACTTAAGCCAGTTTGGTGATGATGTAGAAGTTGTATTCTGTAACAACGATGCTATGGCACTTGGTGCTCTTCAGTCTATCGAAGCTGCCGGACGTACAGTTGGCGATAACATCTTCCTTGTAGGTGTAGATGCTCTGTCCGAGGCTCTTGATAAAGTAGAAGAAGGCAAAATGACAGGTACAGTATTTAACGATCATATTTCTCAGTCTCATTCAGCAGCAGATGCAGCTGTTAAATATCTTGCAGGCGAAGAAAATGAACACTACATCGGCTGTGATTACGTAAAAGTAACTACAGACAACGTAGCTGATATTAAAGAAATGACAAAATAATTTAATTGATCTTGCTCAGAAAGGTGCGGGTGACTTAAAAGGCATCCGTACTTTTCTGTGAGAAAAGGGAAAGGGAGGAGAAATATGTCTGAGTACAAACTGCAGCTGAAGGGCGTCTGCAAATCTTTCCCAGGTGTTAAGGCACTTGATAATGTACAGCTGTCACTCCGTCCGGGTACAGTACATGCTCTCATGGGAGAGAATGGTGCAGGAAAGTCTACTTTGATGAAATGTTTATTCGGTATTTACAAAATGGATGCCGGAGAAGTCTACTTAGATGGACAGAAAATTGTAGTTAATAATCCTGATGAAGCAATGAAATATGGTATCGCAATGGTACATCAGGAGTTACAGCCGGTTCCGGCAAGAACAGTAGCGGAAAATCTTTACCTTGGACGTTTTCCTACAAAGAAATACGGTCCTTTACAGGTAATTGACCATAAAAAGATGTATGAAGATACAGCATACTGGCTGAAAGAAGTTAAGATGGATTTTGATCCGAAGGCTCTTCTGGGTGATCTTTCTATCGGACAGATGCAGTCAGTAGAAATTGCAAAAGCAGTTTCACATAATGCGAAGGTGGTAATCTTTGATGAGCCTACATCCTCATTATCAGATAACGAAGTAGAAGCTCTTTTCAGGATCATGAATGATCTGCGAGATAAGGGTGTTGCCATGGTTTACATTTCTCATAAGATGGATGAGATCAAACGTATTGCAGATGATATCACCATCATGCGAGATGGTACATATGTAGGAACCTGGCCGGCAGCTGAAATGACTACAGAAGATATCATTACCAAAATGGTAGGACGTGAGCTGACCAATGTATATCCGGAAAGAAAGAATAAACCGGGAGAAGTGATTATGGAGGTAAAACATTTAAGTTCTATCCATGAGAAATCATTCCAGGATGTATCTTTCACACTCCGCAAAGGTGAGATTCTTGGATTTGGTGGTCTGGTAGGAGCTCAGAGAACAGAGCTTCTGGAAGGCGTTTTCGGAATGAGAGCGATCAAATCCGGAGAAATTTATATTAAAGGCAAAAAAGTAAATATCAAACATCCGGCAGATGCCATGAAAGCCGGAATCGGTCTGATCACAGAGGACAGACGTGGAAATGGTATTTTTGGATGTCTTTCCATCAAGGATAATGTAGGTGTTTCTATTTATAACAAACATCTGAAAGCCGGATTTGTGCTTGATCATAAGACGATCAACGGAATCGTAGACGACAGTATCAAGAAGCTGCGTATCAAGACTCCGAATATGCAGGAGCATATCGCAAACCTGTCCGGTGGTAACCAGCAGAAGGTTATCGTTGCAAGATGGCTGGCAAATGATCCGGATATCCTGATCATGGACGAGCCTACCCGTGGTATCGATGTTGGTGCAAAACACGAGATCTATGAGATCATGAACGACCTGGCAGCAGAAGCAAAGCCATTATTATGATTTCTTCAGAAATGGCAGAACTGCTTGGTATGTCTGACCGTGTTTATGTAATGTGTAACGGAAAGATGCGCGGAGAACTTACAGAGGAAAATGAAATGACTCAGGAACATGTTATGAGTTATGCTACAAAATTCTGATGATGGGAGGAGAAAAATAATGGGTAAAAAGAAATTAAGCTTTAAAGAGATTATGACAAATTATGGTGTTATCATCATCATGGTTTGCCTTATCGTATTCACAGGAATCACAAGACCAAACTTTATAACAACAAACAACCTTACTAATATTCTTGCAACTATGAGTTTCCGTCTGGTAATCGCACTTGGTATTGCCGGATGTATCATTACAGCAGGATGTGACCTTTCCGCAGGTCGTATGATTGGTTTCGGCGGATGTATTGCAGGTACACTGCTCCAGAAAATGGATTATTCCGCTAAATTCTATCCGGGTATGAAACCGTTAAACATCTGGCTTGCACTTCTGGTCGTTATGCTGATCTGTGCAGCATTTGGTCTGGTAACAGGTTTCTTTATCGCATACCTGAACGTACCGCCATTCATTTCCACAATGGCTATGATGGAAATCGTTTATGGTATCTGCAGTATTTATACAAATGCAACTCCTCTTGGAGGATATGTAAGTGAGTATACAGGACTTGCTACAGGTAAATTCCTTGGAATGAGCTATCTGGTATGGATCGCAATCCTGGTTGGTGTTATTACATGGTTTATCTTTAACATGACCCGTCATGGAAAATATATGTATGCAATCGGTGGTAACCCACAGGCTGCAGAAGTTGCCGGTGTTCCGGTTAAGAAAACTCTTATCATTATCTATGCAAAAGCAGCAGCTATGTATGGTCTTGCAGGATTTATGATGGGTGCAAAAGCCGGCGGTGCATCTGTTCAGTTAGGTTATGGTTATGAAATGGAAGCTATCGCAGCTTGTACTATCGGTGGTGTATCTGTAACCGGTGGTCGTGGTAAAGTATCTTCCGCTTTGGTCGGTGTTGCAGTATTCGAATTCCTGAAAGCAGCACTTCAGTTCCTGGGAGTAAATGCATACGCTCAGTACATCGCACTTGGTGTTATCATCTTCATTGCTATTTCACTGGATATCAGAAAATACATTGCAAGAAAATAATAAAAAGTATATAATGTTACATACAGGGCCGCCGTTTTGGTACGACGGTCCTTTCTTTATATATACAGTTGCGAAATAAAAAGAGGAGAAATAAAAAATGGGAAACAGTTATTTATCAAACGTAATGATTCCGCTGATGATGACTCTTGTTCTTGGATATTATGCAGCCCGTCTGCTGATATTTCATGATACAGAATCCATCACAGGGAAAGATAATGGAAAGAAACTTAAGGACAAAGAGAAATATGTGGCAGAATCAGGAAAGCTGATACTTTTTCTTGCGGCAGGTTCTTTTGTTATGGCAATCTTAATGTACTTCAGTGTCCATGCGGCAGTTGTGGAAATTGCGGTGTGGTTTGTAGTATTCGGTATTTTATGGAAACGTATGAATGATAAATACGGAGCTCCGAATTCACATAAGAAGAAATAAGATAACCATTTAGTAGAGTGCTGATTGTGAAGGCGCTGAACAGTTACAGGACAAAAAACAGAAATTTAGAGACAGGTGTAGAGATGGAGAAGTATTCGGTACTGCTTGTGGATGATGAGGAAGATGTTATCCAGATTATTATGAAAAAAATGGACTGGGAAAGCATGGGATTTCAGATTGTGGGTTATGCACACAACGGTGTGGAAGCTCTGGAAATGGCAGAGGAACTGCAGCCGGATGTGGTAATGACAGATATTAAGATGCCGTACATGGACGGACTGACCTTAAGCCGTAAGCTGAAAGAACTTTATCGCACAGTCAAGATTATTATTTTTTCAGGTTTTGATGAATTTGAATATGCAAAAGAAGCAATTCAGATTGAAGTGGAGGAATATATTTTGAAGCCCATTGATGCCGGAAACCTGAAAGAGGTATTCGGGCGTATCCACGAGAAGATAGGGCGGGAGATGGATGAGAAGAGAAATGTGGATAAGCTGAGAGAATATTACATGGAAAGTCTTCCGATTCTTCAGGAAAATTTCTATACCTCTCTGATTGACGGACGTATTCCTGAGGGGGAGGTTGAAAAATATCTTTCTAACTATCAGATTGATCTTACCGGCCCCTGTTATGTAGTTTCTATTTTACATATCAGCACTACAGATATTCCACAGAATATGAATCCTTTTTTGCTGGGGGTATCAGTGAAAAAGCTGGCAGAAGAACATATGGAAGGGGAATGGAAATCAAGGATTCTGATGTATCTGGGAGATATTGTGGTAATCACACAGCTTGAAGAACAGGAACAGATTACTGCGTTTACGGATTTTATGGATCAGTTCTGTCGTCTGGCAAAGCATGTATGTGAAGTAACGGTAACTGCAGGGATCGGATATGTATGTGACAATCTGCCGGATATCCGGCTGTCATGGCAGGGTGCAAGGAGTGCTGTTTCCTATCGCGTGATCTATGGAAATGCGCGTGCGATCAATATTGCGGAAATTGATCCTATGGAGAATGTGGATGAACGTTGGGAGGAACAGGAAATACAGAAGATTCTTAAAAGAATCCGTATGGGAACAAGGGAAGAACTGGAAACAGAAATCAGTCACTGTGTATGCAGGTTTCTTCAGGATGGAACTACTATGCAGAAATATCAGATTTTTATTATGGGACTTCTTACAGAACTTTTTCGTTTCTGCAATAACAATCAGTTGGACAGTGTTGAATTTTACGGTGAAAAGGGGGAAGCTTTTGATAAGTGCATGCAGATGGAATCCCCGAAGGAACTGGAGCAGTGGCTTCTGAAAGTCTGTGAGAAGTTACAGGAAACCGTTCAGCAGGAACGGCAGGCAAGTACCAGATCTTTTGTTTCCAGAGCTGTGGAATATGTGCAGGAACATTACAGCGACAGAAACATTACTATAGAATCCGTATGTCGTGAACTGGGTGTGAGTGCTGCATATTTTTCTACGATCTTTAAAAAAGAAACAGGTAAAACATTTATCAGTTTTCTGACAGATTACAGAATGGAAAAAGCAGTGGAGCTTCTCATGACTACCAGTGATAAGACTTATATTATTGCAGAAAAAGTGGGGTATGCAGATCCTAATTATTTCAGTTACGCGTTTAAAAAACAGTACAGTATGTCACCGTCTAAGTATCGTACTGCCAACAGTTAATAACAAAAGACAGGAGAATCAGTGGAAAAGATCAGAGAATTATTAACCCATAAGAACAAAAAAACAAGAAGTATGCAGATGACAATATCTATTTCTTTTACAATTCTGTCTGTATGCTGTATGTGTCTTCTTGGAGTTATGCTTTATCAGCAGTTTACCAGAAAAGCAGAGAATCTTACAGTCGAAAATTCAAGGCAGCTTCTTAATCAGACGACCATCAATCTGGAGGATTATCTGAGGAATATGCGCCGTATTTCGGATGCAATGTATTATACGGTAATTAAGAATACAGACATCGGAAGTGAGAGTCTGGAGGATTCTATGAATCTTTTGTACGAGGCGAACAAGGATAAGCTGGTCAGTGTGGCATGTTATACAAATGACGGGAAGCTGACAGAAGCATCTCCCATTGCCACAGAGAAACCAGGAGTTGATGTAAAATCGCAGAAATGGTTTCAGGATGCAGCCGGAGAACTGGAAAACTTTCATTTCTCCACACCCCATGTGCAGAATCTCTTTGATGATCCATCTTACAGATACTACTGGGTGGTTTCCTTAAGCCGTACAGTGGAGCTTACCAGAAATGGGAATTCCATGCTGGGTGTTCTTCTGGTTGATATGAATTACAGCAGTATTGAGCAGCTTCTGGAGAAGGCAAACACAGACACTTCCGGTGAATATGTATATCTGATGGCGCCGGACGGGGAAATTATCTATCATCCCAAGCAGAACCTGATCCACATGGGGCTGTATGAGGAAAACAATACCGAGGCAGCAGGATATGAAGATACTACTGTAAAAGAGAATTTTCATGGAGAAAAGCGTCTGGTTACAGTAAAAACAATCAGTTACACGGGATGGAAGCTGATCAGTGTGGTTCCCATGAAATCTTTCAGTATGGGCATGACAGGTATGAGAAATCTGGTAGTCCTTCTGGTAGCTCTGACAGTGCTTGCGGTGGTAATCCTGAATCAGATGGTATCTGCCAGGATTTCCAAGCCATTGCGCCGTCTGAATGATTCTGTGAAGGAGTGGGAAGCCGGAAATATGAATCCGGATATTTATATAGGCGGTTCCATGGAAGTAGAGCATCTGGGAAAAACACTTCGCTCTACGGTTGCGCAGATTCGTCAGCTTATGGATGATATTGTAGTGGAACAGGAGGAGAAGCGAAAGAGTGAACTGGATGCCCTGCAGTCTCAGATCAACCCGCATTTCTTATATAATACACTGGATTCTATTGTCTGGATGATCACAGGTGAAAGATATGATGATGCGGTATTTATGATCACGCAGCTTGCCAGTCTGTTCCGCATCAGTCTGAGCAAGGGTAAAACTGTGATTAAGATTGAGGATGAAGTCAAGCATGCCAGAAATTACATGAACATCCAGAAAATCAGATATAAGAACAGCTTTGAAGTGGATTTTCAGATAGAGGAAGATATTCTGGATGGGTGTATTGTAAAGCTGGTGCTTCAGCCTTTGCTTGAGAATGCTATTTATTATGGTATGGAATTTATGGACGGAGAGGGTGAAATCCATGTCCGGGGTTACCGCAAGGATAAGGATGTTTATCTGGAGGTGGAAGATAACGGACTTGGAATGCCGGAAGAAGAGGCCGCAGAGCTTCTTAACGGAAAAGAAAGACCGCATAAGCATGGCTCAGGCGTTGGTCTGGTCAATGTCCACAGCCGTCTGAAGCTTCGCTTCGGAGAGACTTATGGTCTGGTTATTCACAGTTGCCCGGATGAGGGAATGATGGTACAGATCCATATTCCGTATATTCCATATACAGTGGAGACGCAGAAACTTCTGGAAAGTGGAAAGGATTATTCTTCAGTGTCAGCATCCGGAAAGGAGGGCTCGGAATGAAAAAGAACAGAATATCAGGCCTCCTTTTTCTGCTGGTGATCCTGGCTGTGATCGGATACAGTGCACATGAAATGGTAAATCAGGGGAAAGATGAAGATTATATATCTGTATCTGTTGTTGTAAATGACAGCAGCAATGTCCGGTGGGATGCTTTTCGTTCCGGTCTGGAGCAGGGAGCAGAGGATAATCATGTACATCTGAATCTTGTTTCTACAGGCACGTTTCAGAATGCACAGGAAGAACACACAATTGTGAAAAGAGAACTGGATGGAGAGGCAGACGGTGTGATCGTTGAGCCTTATTCCAGTGAGGCAGATGTGATCCTTCCAACAGAATCAGCGAAACCGGTGGTACTTGTGGGAACAGGGATAGAGACAGACAGACTTTTTACTTCTGTAATGACAGACCATGGGAAGCTGGGGAAAAGTCTGGCTGATGCAGTCATTCAGGGCAAAGCAGTTAAAGTAGGGATCTTGAGCGGAAACCAGAGTCAGCTGGGAATGAGGCAACGGTTAAAGAGTGTCAAGGACAAGCTGGAAGAAGCAGGAATAGAGATTTCCTGGATACTTTCGGAAAAGGAACTTGACAAGAAGATGCGAAATGTAGAATATTTTGCAGAGCAGCCGGTAGATACAGTAATTTCTCTTGATAATGATGATACGGAAAAAGCGGTGGATATTATTCTGAATGATGACCGTATCTCATGGAAACTCTATGGAGAAGGTCGTTCTGAGAAGCTGATATATTATCTGGATAAGGGGACGATACAGGAACTGGCAGTTCCCAATGAGTATTATATGGGATATCAGAGTATAGTCCTTGCAGCGCAGAATATCAGGTATTATACGGACAAAACAGAACAGGCAGAAGTTGAATTTTATATGGTATCCAAAGATAATCTCTATGATGAAGAAACAAGCAGAATTTTGTTTCCGGCTGTAAGATGACCGGACAGACAGATGGGGGAAAAGAAAATGCACAGAAAATATCTGGCACTGGCAGGTGTTCTGAGTCTTGTAACTGTTACTGCCGGAGGATGTAAGGGCAGTGAGGAGAAGGATGTCAAAAATATTAAAATAGGAGTTACCTTATACAGCCAGTATGACACATTTATCTCAGAATTGATGACGGAATTTACAGAATACGCAGCAGATAAGGAGGAATCCAGCGGTGTGGCGATCAAGCTGGAAATCCTGGATGCATCACAGAGTCAGCTGACGCAGAATGAACAGGTGAAAAACCTGATCGATAAAGGATGTGATGTGGTGTGTGTCAATCTGGTCGACCGTACAGAGCCTACAACGATCACAGATCTGGCTGAGAATAATCAGGTTCCGATCATATTTTTTAATCGTGAACTGGTTACAGAGGATCTGGAACGTTGGAGTGAACTGTATTATGTGGGAGCAGATGCTTCTCAGTCCGGTGTGCTGGAAGGAGAAATTGCGGCAGATGCATTTAAGAAAAATGCAGATATTGATAAAAATGGTGATGGTATCTGCCAGTATGTGGTTCTGGAAGGTGAAGCCGGACATCAGGATTCCATTGTAAGAACGGAGTATTCGGTGAATACTATGGTTGAAAAAGGAGTGGAAACAGAAAAGCTGGGATATGCCATAGCAAACTGGAACAGGGCGCAGGCTCAGACAAAAATGGCAGCTCTGCTGACGCAATTCGATGGAAAGATTGAGATGATCATTGCAAATAATGATGATATGGCACTGGGAGCAATTGATGCGTTAAAGGCATCTGATATTCCGAAAGAGAGCTGGCCCGGAGTTGTGGGGATTGACGGTACAGATGAGGGGATTGAGGCTGTAAAGAATGAGGAAATGCTTGGAACGGTTTATAATGATAAAGAGGGGCAGGCGCGTGAAATGCTGAATCTTGCATTTGTAATCGCAACGGATGGAGATAAGAGTGATATTCCGTTGATCGACGGAAAATATGTGCGCACGCCATATCATAAGCTTACGTTGGAAAATATAGAAGAGTCTGAGTAATTTTTCTGATCCGGTATTTATGAGTAATTCTGTAAATAAAAGGCTGTTGTTAATGACAGCCTTTTTTATTGAGCATTTCTGATTAAAGTGTCTGGATATAAGATAATAATTCAGCTTTTTCAGCTGCGCTTAATTTATTTCCTGCTGTAAATGCAGCGATGAAATCTTTGATGGCCCCGTTGTAAGAATCCTTTACAATCTCCTGGGCATAATTTTCATAGAATTTCTTTGAGGTGACAGATGGAATATAGATAGCTCTTTTTCCGCTCTTGTCAATATTCAAAAAGCCCTTCTGTGCCAGACGGGAAAGAAATGTGTTTACTGTCTGTTTCTTCCATGCTTTCTTTTCTTCCTCATTAAAGTGAACCATAATCTCAGAAAAAGTTGCAGGTGTTTCTCTGGTCCATAAATATTGTAAAATATAAAATTCTGTTGCGCTCATTGCATTTCGTACCATTATTATAAGTCCTCCTTATCAGTGTAGTGATGTGTACTTTGGGGATTGTTAAAATTTTTATTGCCAGATAAATACTTTTGTTTCTATAGCAAGCCTCTTAATCAATATGCATTATTTACGAGGATTGCTATAATGTTCTTTAAATAAAATCAGGAGAAGAATAACTGCTCTCCTGATTTTTGTATTAAGAATAGTAATCGTGGATGTTCAGCAGTCCGTTGAATGGAAAGGCTCTGAACAGTTAATAGTAACTAAGAATAGTAATGGAAAAGTACACATGGTACTGTAAACAAACAGATGTGGAAAAGTTTTATCCAACATCTGTATGCTATTTTAATATAAAAGTATAAATATTACTAGACGTAGAAATAGACAAAAATGTAAGTGAAAAATAGGTTAATTTATCAATTACGGAGTCTTTATGTTAATAATTGCGAGAGCAGTGCAGATACAGATTATACAGTAGCCTCTCGGATCATGCAATATTGTTTCAGATCAAAGTGAGGTTTTTCCACTATCCCGTATGTTTTAAATCCAAAGTGTTCATAAATAGGAACGTTATTGGGATTATGGGTTTCCAGAGAAATCAGCATCTTGTGTTTCTGGGCGTAATTTATCACTTCATCCATCAGAAGTTCTGCCAGCCCATGATGCTGGTGTCCCGGGTCTACCGCAAGGTAGATCACATGGAGACGTTCTGTCTGGTGAAGCTGATCAGTCCAGCTTGAGTTCAGGTAGTCTTTGCCCTGAATGAAATTCCAGAAGGTTTTCAGGCTTGGATCTTCTTTGATCAGCCATCCGTCAGTGGTAAGTGCAGCTCTGGCCTCTGTGAGACAGTAGTGCAGAAAATTGTAAGGTTCGCTTTCGTCAGAAACAACCAGGATGCTGTTCAGTTCACTACTGTCAGAATAAATTTCGCATGTCTGAAAGAATTCCGTCAGATCGCAGGAAAAAAGCTCCGGCAGCAGTCTTTCTCTGGTGTCATCATCAGGAATCAGGGTATGATACAGCGGATCCTGTGCGAAACAGACCGTTAACAGTTTCTGTAATCGTGGTAAATCTTCTTCCTGTACTCTGTACAAATTATCACTTTCCATGGTATGTAGTAATCTCCTTATTTATTGCCGGGAACATTGCTGTTCCCGGGAGTGGTAATGTTTTTTAAAAAGACAGTAGATTATTATAGATGTTATCCAACATCGCAGACAGCTTATTAACGGAGGTGTTTAAGTAACGGATATCGTCCTTATAATAAGCCTTCTGTCTGCGCAGGGCAGCTTCCAGACGACGGATCTCACTGTCGAGTTCCGGCGTTTCTTCTTCCATGCGCTGCTTCAGTTTCTGCACGATCCCGTAGAGATTTTCGTGATGCATGATACGTCCGGAACCCCACATCAGGCGGTCTTTTGGCTGGTGAAGAATGTATTCGGTGAAGTGATAGTAAACTTCTTCATCGAAGAGAAATGCGTACATATTATTGTCTACTCGATAGAGGGCCTTCAATGCATCTGTAATATTTCCCTCGGATAAAGCCCGGCTGGCTTTTTCCAGCTGTCGGATATTTTTGGAGGCAGCTTCCTGTGGGAAAATTACTTCATCTTGCCAGTTGAGACGTACCAGATAGTCTTGTGCCTTGCGGAAAGTTTTCAGCAGCTCCAGTCCGGCATATTCCCATTTGTGGCGGAAAGCAATGCGGGCGTCGGAGTCTGAAAGTGTGGCATATTCCGCATTAATCTGGCAGATTTTGTCATAAATATTTTCGGCAGATCGATAATTGTCTGCAGGTTTCTGAGCAGAACATTCTGCTCAGAATCAGCAAATGAGAGTGCATTTTCGTGGATACTTTCTGCGACTGCGTTCATGGTATTGCTGAAATTCATCGGTGGCAGGACAAGTCTGTCAATGGCCATGATCAGTTTCAGATAGCATTCATGATGAAACTGATAGACAGCTTCCTGGTAAACATCCTGATTATCATATTGGGAATGATAATAATTCTGCATGAAGGGCCCGGCGCTGAAATCATTGACTGTGGATGGGATACCTGCGATTGCCATGGAGAAATCATCAGACCATGTCTCGATGGGAGAGAGAACCGTGATCCCGTCAGGATATGCTTCCTTCGGGACAGTCAGGCTGTCTGTAAACTGTCTGATGAAATCTGCATATTCATAGGTACAGCGGATGGCATCCTGTCTATTGTGTGCGTGTGCAGGAAGTTCAAAGTTCAGGTCTGCGATCACTTTACCCTGCCAGTCAGGATGTACGCGGAATACCTGATTGTAGGCTCCTGTAGACCAGTCGTATTTGGAATCAATGATTCCCCATTCCTCGGCAGCCATTGCGCAGAAAACGAGAGTGTGGGCAGGCTTATAGCCGCCCTTTACAAGTGAACGGGCAATGCCGAGCATCATGGCGACCGCTGCATTATCGTCCTGGAATCCATCGAAATAGGAATCATAGTGTGCAGACAGCAGGATCATAGAGTCTGTCTCAGTACCCTGTATTTTACCTGTGATATTGCCTGCTGTTGTGTCCGGAATGACTCTGGAACGGGCATCCAGTGATACTTTTAATGAGGATCTGCGTAATAAAGCAGCATCCTGTTCCGGCGTGTTATGGGTATCTTCTGAATCAGTGGTGTTGTCTTCGCGGGCGGAAATTTTATTTCGGAGAGAACGCTTCAGGATACGTGCATCTGCCTGAGACAGGGAGAATGCAGGTGCGAAATCAGGTCCTGCGATATCCTGCGCATTCAGCGCAGACTCTGCGATTTCTCCGTAGCCGTTTGCCTGAACTGCGATCAGGCAGCAGCGCCACGCAGATAAGCCTGATAAACAGGGAAGCTGATCCACCATTCGTCTCGCTGGTTGATCTCAACCATAACCAGCTTTCCTTTTACGTTCATGCCTTCATAATCTGCGGCAGTTCCTTTTCCCAGATAAACGAGTTCGTAATCTTCAAATCCGTCTGTCTCGAAATTTGTCTGATATCCGCCCATCTGAAAGGTGTGTTCCTGCCCGCTATCATCTGTAAATTTCAGGACTGCTTTCTCGAATTCCCATCCGTCCAGTGAGAATGTATCTCTGGTTACATCGGTAAGTCCGATAGCTTTCATTTCCCTGTATAACATATCTCCTGTAGCTGTTTCAGCAGCGGAACCTGCAGTACGATAGCCCAGAACAGGGTTTGTTTTCTCTTTTTCCATGCGTCTGGCAAGCTGGTAGGACCAGTCTGTGTCAATGCAGGAAATACAGGAATCTTCAATGTTCAATGTAATCGCCTCTTTCCTGACAGTTTGTATAATATGATCAGATATGATCAGTACTGGAAATGTCAGGGTACTGATCTGTCTGTGGTTTATGATTTTATACTGGAAATATTTTAGCATAGAACAGCAGCAGGAACAAGACAACAGTTGTTGAGAAAAAAGCTATTTTCTGTAAAGATGCTGATATTGAAAAGAAAAAATAACTTTGTTATACTTCACTTTATTGAGGTGAATAAATATGGAAGTATTGTTGGCAGGAAATACAGGATATGTAACAGAAACTTTTATAGAAGAATCATTTCCTGAATGTGATGTAGTTGTACTGGGAAATGAGATGCTGAAATCAAATCGAAAAAAGAATATATTATCTCGTCCGTTCATAAAAGATGAGAAAGAACTGAAAGAGATTTTCGAAACATATGAGTTTGAAAGAATTGTTTATTTTTCAAATTATCTGACCATGCATGGAAGGATGACCGGAGAACTGGAACAACTGAGACAGATACTTCAGTTATGCAAAAAGAATAAGGAAATAAGAATGTTGTATCTGACCGGGCAGGAGAGCATTTATAATATTACAAGTGGAAAAACACTTCTGGTATCCGCAGCAGAAAATGTAGTTATGGAATATGGAAATATGTATCAGATAAACACCAAGATTCTGAGAATTCCTCATTTATATTCAGCGGTATACACACATGATTTTTTTTATAAGCTGTTTACAGCGGCAGAACAAAGCGGAAAAATTGTTTTTGAGGAATCGCCGGAACAAAATATTTATTTCCTATGTATGGATGATCTGGCAGAACTGCTTTATAAAGTATATGATAATTGGGGAAAAGAATGCTGTCTAAATGTTCCGGATTGTTTCGGGCAGAGTTTCAGTGATCTGGAAAAAGAAATCAGAAAAACAATTCCCGGTAGGCTGGATGTAAGCTACCAGAACAGCGGCCAGATTTATAAGGTACAGCCGGATGATCAGATTATAAGACATGAATATGGGTGGTTTCCAAAGATATCTGTTTTTGAAGATATTCCCGGGATGTATCAGGAGTATAAAAAATTATCAGATTCAGATTTCGGACATTTTGCAAATATCAGGAATTGGATATCAAAAAATACTTTGCTGATCCACATTCTGGAATTAATCTCAGGATTTATTTTATTTGAATTTCTAAACAAATATACAGGAACTTATGCTCAGTTTAAAATGATTGACCTGAGACTTGTATTTATTGTATTTATGGGAAGTCTTTATGGAATTAATTATGGAATATCAGCAGCTGCGTTGGAAACTTGTTCTTTGATTGCAGCGTACAGGCAGGAGAATGTAAACATATATACTTTGTTTTATGAGGCTTCTAACTGGATTCCATTTATTTTTATTTTGCCGCAGGTGCTGTCTGTGGTTATATAAGGCTGAAGAATAAAGAGGATATAGAATTTGTAACAAAAGAAAACAGACTGATCAAGGAAAAATTTTTCTTTATGCAGGAAATGTATCAGGAGACCCTTCAGGATAAAAGACAATATAAGAAGCAGATTCTCGGAAGCAGGGACAGCTTTGGAAAAATTTTTGATATAACAAGAAAGCTGGATGTGATACAGCCTCAGAAACTGTTTATGGAAACCATAAGGGTAATGGAAGATGTTCTGGAAAATCATACAATTGTACTTTATTCACTGGATTCATGGAAACGTTTTGGAAGGATGGAAGTGTCATCACCTGAAATTCGCAGAAAAATGCCGAATTCTATAAGGATTGAAGAGTATCAGAATGCGGTAGAAACGCTGGAAAAGGGTGAGGTCTGGAGAAACAGGGAACTGCTTGCCGGATATCCGGCATATATCGCAGGGATAAAGAGAAATGGAGAACTTGTAATGCTGGTATTTATTCAGGATGCAGCCAGTAGTCAGATGACATTGTATTATCTGAATCTTATCAAAATTTTATGCGGTCTGGTAGAAGTTTCTCTGCTGCGTGCACTGGAATATCAGGAAGCAGTCAGAGACAGGGAATATCTGGAAGGAACTCATATATTAAAAACAGAGTATTTTATGGAAAGGCTGAAGTTATTTCATTCCATAAAAGAACAGAAAATAGGATCATATGCTCTGCTGCAGATTGAAAATCCGGAAATGACACTGGAGGAAACAGAAAGGATATTAAAAAATAAAATCAGAGAGAATGACATACTGGGAATATCGGAGGATGGACAACTTTATCTGATACTGTCACAGGTGGATGATGCCATGTTACCGATAGTAATTGAAAGGCTCGAAAAGAACGGACTTCATTGCAGAGTGATTGACACCCGTAACGAAAGCAGGGTAGCTGAAGAATGATACAGAATATAACAGGGGTTGTTTTTATTATATTCCATATTATCTGTTGTGTTTTAGTATGGACAGGAATAAACTCCCATTTACTGAAGGTGAAGAGGTATCTCATATTACCTGTGATCTTTGTACCGGTATGGGGTATGATCTGTGTATTGCTTCTGCATTTCCAGTTATTTTTTCACCAGGATAAAAAGCGTGAAATCGGAATAGAAAAAATGAAGATCAATGAAGAAATTTACAGGAGCATTATAGCACCGAAAGAAGAAAGTGACAGAAATATTGTGCCACTGGAGGAAGTGCTTCTTATTGATGAGGCCGCTATGAGGCGTGATCTGATTATGAATGTATTGAATGATGATCCGGAGAATTACATCGATATGCTTAAACAGGCAAGGATGAATGACGATGTAGAGGTTGTGCATTATGCGATCACAGGAATGGTAGAGCTGTCTAAGGAATATGAAAGCAGACTGCAGAAGATAGAATACAGATATGCAAAAGAACCGGAAAATCAACAGCTTATTTCAGAGTACTGTGATTTTCTTCAGGAGTATTTATCTCAGGGACTTCTAGAAGGACAGATGGAACTGGTGCAAAGAAATCAATATATAAAACTTCTGAAGAAAAAACTGAAATTTAAAGAGGATCTTCATACATATGTATGTCTGGCTGAGAATCAAATGCAGACGAAGGAGTATGAACAGGTGCTTAAAAGTCTGGAAAGAATGGATAAGAAGTGGCACAGAAATGAAGAATACTGGATACTCAGGATCAGATATTACGTAGAACTGAAACAGGGAAAAGAATTAAAGGAAACATTAGAGCAGATTCAGCAGGAACATATTTACCTGTCGGCGAAAGGAAAGGAGGCATTGGCTTTTTGGCAGGAATGATAAAATATTTACAGTCTTTTCGATTTAAGGGTCTGACTGTTATTCTGGGAGTTTTTCTGGCAATCAGTGTGGTGCTTTGGACAGAGCGTTCAGGAATTCAGTATCAGGCAGAGATCAAGAAGAAGGCATATCTGGACAGGGATACGGTTGTAACTGAAACACAGGCAGTCAAAAATATTGAGAGCAGTTGTCTGGTGCTGATGGACAGCAGTCAGGCAGACAGTGTGGTGGCATGGGAACAGTTTGAAAGAATTTTCATGGATATGAAAACAGGAGCGGATATGATAGATGTCAGAAAAAATGAAGTTCCTGATTTTTCAGGTTATGAAACAATAGTAGTACTGATGTCGGATCTGAATCCGTTAAAGGATACAGTTATAAAGATTGGAAACTGGGTAGAAAAAGGAGGACGTGTTCTTTTTGCGTTAACACTTCAGAAGGATACATATGTTTCGCTCATTGAGCAGAAATTGGGAATTACAGACTCTGATTATGGAAATGTTCTGGTAGATAAAATCTATATTGATGATGATTTCATGATTGGAGGGGGAAGATCTTTCCAGATTCCGGATGCATATGATTCAGCATGGGAAGTAAGTGTTGGAGAAACGGCGAAGGTTTATGCATGGACAGATGATGAAAAGAAGGTTCCGCTTATCTGGGAAAACAGTTATGGAAAAGGTAAATTTGTAGTTGATAATTTTGGATTATGTGAAAAAGCCACAAGAGGATTTTTTGCGGCATCCTATAGCCTGCTGACAGATGTGATGGTCTACCCGGTGCTTAATGGATCTGTATTTTATCTGGATGATTTTCCATCTCCTGTGCCGAGTGGAGACGGAACATATATCAAACGTGATTATGGTCTCAGCATCAAAGAGTTTTATACAAATATCTGGTGGCCGGATATGCTGGATATGGCAGAGGAACACGGCGTGAAATATACAGGTGTTATTATTGATAATTATGAGGATGATGTGTCCGGAGATGTTGTGGAACAGGAAGATGTGCAGAGATTTCAGTATTTTGGGAATATGCTGCTTCATCAGGGAGGAGAACTGGGATATCATGGATATAATCATCAGCCATTGAGCCTGTCAAATGTGGATTATGCAAATATCCTTCCATATAAAACATGGGAAAGCTATGATGCAATGAAAAAAGCCATGACAGAGCTGATACGGTTTGGAAAAGAGATGTTTCCGGGGACAGAATTGTCTGTTTATGTACCGCCGTCTAATGTGCTGTCAGATGAAGGGCGGGAAATGATCGTAAAAGAATTTCCGGAGATACGTACAATTGCAAGTAATTATTTTGTCGGAGATATGGCATATTACACAGGAGTTTGAAGGCTGCAGAAGATGGAATTGTGGAACAGCCCCGTATTATTTCAGGTGCTGTGATTGATGATTATATGGAACTTGCGGCTGTATCTGAACTGAATATGCATTTTGTCAATACACATTTTATGCATCCGGATGATCTGCTGGACGAAGACAGAGGTGCCAGACTGGGATGGAAGAAACTGAAAAAACGGCTGGATGAATATATGACTGGCTGTATACTTCAGCTCCATGTCTGAGAAATCTTACTGCTTCCGAACTATCAGGCGCAATACAGCGGTATGGGGCACTGGTGATCGATAAGGATGTATCAGATCAGGAACTTAATCTTAAATTAGATAATTTTTATGATGAAGCTTATATTATGATAAGAATGAATGAAGGGACTCCGGGTAATATAGAAGGTGGAGAACTGACGCATATTACCGGAAATCTCTATCTGCTTCGGGCAAAAGAGAAATCAGTGAAAATAGAAATAAGGTGAGAGAATTGAGAATCTGTCTGGTTTTAGAAGGCTGTTATCCGTATGTACATGGTGGAGTTTCTACATGGATGCATCAGTATATCACTGTTATGAAAGAGCATGAGTTTGTGCTGTGGGTAATAGGAGCACATGCATGTGACCGTGGAAAATTTGTCTATGAACTGCCGGATAATGTGGTGGAAGTCCATGAAGTATTTCTGGATGATGCATTAAAACTGAAGGAACATGGAAATCAAAATGGACAGCTGCACAGAATCAATCATTTTTCGGAAGAAGAAACAAGGAGTTTAAGAGAATTGATGGAATGCAGTCATCCTGACTGGGAAGTATTGTTTCATTTATATCACGACCGGAAAATGAATCCGATGTCATTTCTGAAAAGTGAGCAGTTTTTAAATATATTAACAGAGAGCTGTCTGGAAAAATATCCGTATATTGCATTTGCGGACGCGTTTCATACAATGCGTTCCATGCTGCTTCCGGTTTTATATCTTTTGGGTTCTGAGGTTCCTCAGGCAGACACCTATCATGCGATTTCAACAGGATACGGGGGACTTCTTGCCTGCCTTGGAGGATATGTTTACAGAAGACCGGTATTACTTACAGAGCATGGGATATACACAAGAGAAAGGGAGGAAGAGATCATCAGGGCAAAATGGGTAATCCCATCATTTAAAAAACAGTGGATTTCTTTCTTTTATATGTTATCAGAAGCAATTTATAAAAGGGCTTTTCGGGTAACCAGTTTATTTACGAATGCGATGCTTACGCAAATACAGATTGGCTGTGATGCAGAGAAATGCAGAGTAATTGAAAATGGTATTGATTATGACAGGTTGTCACAGATCCCTCTGAAAGAGGAAGATGGATGGATAGACATAGGTGCGGTAGTCCGTCTCGCACCCATTAAAGATATAAAGACTATGATATATGCATTTTATGAACTTTCATCCAGAATGGAGAATGTGAGACTTCATATTCTGGGAGGGGTAGATGACGAGGAATATGCAGATGAGTGTTATGCACTGGTGAAACAGCTGGATATCAAAAATCTTGTTTTTACAGGAAGGGTAGATATTGTACAGTATATGAGAAAACTGGATTTTACGATCCTTACCAGTATATCAGAAGGCCAGCCATTATCCGTGCTGGAGTCATTTGCGGCCAGACGCCCATGTGTAACGACTGATGTAGGATGTTGCCGGGAACTTCTGAATGGAAAAGAAGGAGATGATTTTGGATGTGCCGGTTATTGCGTTCCGCCTATGTACAGGGATGGACTTGCTTTCGCTATGGAAAAAATGTGTGAATCCAGGAGAAGACGGATCAGAATGGGAAAAAGCGGACAGGCAAGAACTAAGGCATATTACAAGGCATGAGCGCATGATCAGTGAATACAGAAAACTTTACAGGGAGGTGGAGGAAGCATATGGCAGGGATTGGATTTGAACTCAAAAAACTGTTCAGCAGAAGAGGGCTGTTTGCTTCTTTCCGCGCCTATGGATATGCAGGGATTATCTGTACCGGTCCCATGCTGCTGGGGATCGTCCTTCTGCTGGGTGTTATGTTTTTGTGTGACAGGACAGGCGCTTCGAAACAGAGCAGAGAATTACTGGTCTGCATGATCACATATACACTTCTTGCATCATTGACGGTAACCAGTTTCTTGTCAATGGTAGTAACAAGATTTATTGCAGATATGCTTTATGAAGAAAAAAATGAGGCAGTTCTGTCATCTTTCTGGGGTTCGACAGGCTTAATGCTCATTGCAGGAGGAATTTTATATGGGATTTTTCTGATATTTTCCGGAGTTGGGCTTATAGATAAGTTTTTATGTTTTGAGTTGTTTGGAGAACTGATCGTTACATGGAATGCGATGAGTTATCTTACTGCAATTAAAGATTACAGAGGAATTATGTTATCCTTTCTTGCTGCGATCGCTGTTACTTTTCTTTCGGGAGCTTTATTGCTGTTTCTGGGAATTTCCCATGTGGAAGCATTGATGGCTGCGGTATGCATTGGATATGGGATCATGCTTTTATGGGATGTTGTTTTACTGTATGAGTATTTTCCACAAAGTGATATCAGTGCATTCTTATTTTTAAGGTGGGCAGATGAGTTTCTGCCGCTGGCATTTACAGGACTCTGCATTAATATCGGGCTGTTTGCCCACCTTGTGATCATGTGGGCCGGACCGCTGGGGAAACAGGTAAAAGGACTTTTTTATGGGGCACCGTCTCATGACGTACCGGCATTGATCGCATTTCTGACAATTCTGATCACCACTGTAAATTTTGTGGTTTCTGTAGAAGTTAATTTTTATCCGAAATACAGGAATTATTACAGTTTATTCAATGATGGGGGAACCATTAAGGATATTATGCAGGCCGGTACAGAAATGCTGGATGTACTGAACAGAGAATTGAAGTATACCGCTTTGAAGCAGTTACTGACTACTGCGCTGGCGATTTCAATGGGTGAGAGTCTTTTGAAGTACCTTCCTTTGGGATTTAATGATCTGATGTATGGATATTTCCGGACACTTTGTGTTGGTTACGGCATTTATGCAGTTGCAAATACGATGCTTCTGCTTCTTTTATATTTTACAGATTACAGGGGAGCATTGGCTGCTTCTGTAATTTTTGCCGTGGGAACTTCTGTGTTTACTGTGATTTCTCTGTTTTGTCCGCAGGTATATTATGGCTTTGGGTTTCTTGCAGGATGTGTACTGTTTTATTTTATAGTTATGATCCGTCTGGAACGTTATACCAGACGTCTGCCATATTATATTCTCAGCATACAGCCGGTGGTAGCAGAAGACAAATCGGGGGTATTTACCAGAATCGGATGTTTTATGGATGAGAAACTGGAAAGGAGAACGAGCGTTGACAGGAATTAAAAAAATAAATCTGATAAGTGCAGTATTAGTCAGTCTTTCTCTCTGTGGAGGCTGCACTCTGGAAAAAGCGGGAAACTCTTCACAGGATCAGACAGTACAGGAAGATAACAAAACAGAACAGGTAAAGGCGGAAAAAGCGGAGAAAGAAGAAATCAATGAGATTCATTTAAGAGATAAGGATTCTTTGTATGAAAATGATGATGATACCAGTGTTGTTACCATGTATCTTACTGTATCTAAGGGAAATTCATCGGAAAATACATATCATACATGGAAGGAAATCAACAGCTATTCTGTTTATGATTACGAAGATATGGGAGTGGAGAGATATCAGGTGGCAGGACTTTTGCAGGTGGGAGATGAGAATGGACCGACAGAAGGGGAAGTCGGATATGGAGAACGCGTGCCTAATGCAACTGTTCAGATCAGGGGCCAGACATCCAGCCAGAATGCACAAAAAAATTATAAAATTGAGTTAAAAAAGAATAAAGGAACGTGGAGAGGCCAGAGAACCATTAACCTGAATAAACATATGACAGAAGGAATGCGCTTTCGAAATAAGCTGGCATATGATCTGATCAGGGGAATTCCTCAGATGGTTGGTTTACGTACACAGTTTGTGCATTTGTATGTAAAGGATAATACAGAAGAACCAGGTGGAAAATTTGAGGATTATGGAATTTATACACAGGTTGAACAACTGAATAAGACGGCATTAAAGAGTCATGGACTGGATTCAAACGGACAATTGTATAAGATTAATTCTTTTGAATTTTATCGCTACGAGGATATTATAAAAAAAGAAGATGATGCAGGATATGATAAGACAGCCTTTGAAAAAATGCTGGAAATAAAAGGGGATTCAGATCATACCAAATTGATCGATATGCTGACAGATCTGAATGATTATTCTATAGGGATTGAAGATGTACTGAAAGAACATTTTGATGAAGAAAATATTGTTTACTGGATGGCATTTCAGATTCTGATGGGAAACGTAGACACACAGAACAGAAATGTTTATTTATACAGTCCTCTGAATTCAGATATCTGGTACTTTATTGCCTGGGATAACGATGGCTGTCTGATGAGACCGGAATATGAATTAAGGAATTTTTCGGATCAGAACAGCTGGGAAAAGGGAATCAGCAATTACTGGGGAAATATTCTGTTTCAAAGGTGTCTGAAGTCACGGTCTTTCCGGGAAAAATTAAATGATGCCATTCTGGATCTGAGGGAATATCTGAACAAAGATATGCTCACATCAAAGATAGAGAGCTATAAGAATGTACTGAAGCCCTATTTATATTTGATGCCTGATGCAGAGTATGAACCGCTTACATCTGAACAATACGATCAGATTGCAGCATCACTTCCTGATGAGATAGAGAAGAACTATCAGTTATATCTGGAAAGTCTGGAAACACCAATGCCATTTTATATAGGTGTTCCGACAATAGACGGTGATAAGTTGAAATTTAACTGGGATGTATCTTATGATCTGGACGCAGAGGACATTACGTATTCTGTAGAGGTTGCAGGAGATTATCTATTCCGGGATGTGATCTATCAGAACACAACACTGACTGTTCCGGAAGCTGAGATGGACCTTCCGAAAGCAGGACAGTACTTTGTGAGAGTAAGAGCAACAAATACATCTGGAAAAACGCAGGATGCATTTGATTATTATGTAACAGATGAAGGAAAATATTATGGTATGAGGTGCTTTTACATAACAGAAGATAGTACGGTAGAGGAAGACGATTATGAAGAAGGCTGACAGGAAGAAAGAACGTTTTCGTAACGAGTGGAAATATCTTATCAGTACCAGTGAGAAAGAAGTCCTGAATCTTCGGATGAAGCCACTTATGAAACTGGATCCTCATGCAGAAACTGGAGGATATCTGATACGGAGCCTGTATTTTGATGATTACTGGAACAGTGCATATGAAGAAAAGGAAAGCGGCGTTCTTATGAGGAAGAAATACAGGATACGAATTTATAATTATAGTGCTGAAGTATCAAGCTGGAAAGAAAAAAGAAGTTCGGCAGTTATATTTATAAAGAAGATGCCCCTCTGACAAAAGATGAGGTGCAAAAAATTCTTTCCGGCGAGTATGAATTTCTTCTGAAAAGCCCGTATAATCTTTGCAGGGAATTTTACATAGAATGTATGAGTAATATGATGCGGCCGAGAACAATCGTAGATTACGAGAGAGAACCATGGATCATGGATGAGGGAACAGTCAGGATTACATTTGATACAGATGTCAGAGCGGCTGTTGGAAGCTATGACATTTTCGACAGTACGCTTCCGGCTTTATCTGTACTGGAACCGGGAAAACTGATCATGGAAGTGAAATTTACAGAGATGCTGCCTCAGATTCTGAGAAATCTTCTGCCGCCGCAGGCAGCAGAATTTACAGCAGTTTCCAAATATGTACTGTGTTATGAAAAAACGCGGTACATGAATGGATTTGAGTATTGGTATGATACACAGGGGAGGATGATAAGATGAGTGTACAGGATATGATAAAAAAATCTGTACTGGAATCAGGAATGTTCAGTCAGTATGATATACCTAAGATATTGGCTGCTCTGGCAGTGGCTTTGATTTTGGGAAGTGTGATTTATCTGGTTTATCAGAAATTTTATGTTGGAGTTATTTTCTCCAGAAGTTTTGCAGTTACACTTGTGGGAATGACAGTGCTTACCTGTATGGTAACACTTGCGATCAGCAGCAATATTGTGATTTCTCTTGGTATGGTTGGTGCATTGTCTATTGTACGTTTTCGTACAGCAATTAAAGATCCGATGGATCTTCTGTATCTGTTCTGGGCAATCACATCGGGGATTACAGCCGGTGCAGGTATGTATGCATTAACTCTGTTGACAGCTGTGATTATCATTCTGATGATCACCCTGTTTTATCACAAACAACAAAATGGAAGAATTTATATTGCAGTGATTCATTATCAGGGAACTCAGGCGGGAGACGAAATTATCCGCTGTTTTGGAAAAAGAAAATATTTCGTAAAATCAAAAACTATGCGCAATGAAAAAACAGAAATGGCAGTGGAAATATATTGCAGACAGAATGACATGGAGTTTATGGAAAAAATCCGGGATATCGGTGGAGTGGAAGATGTTACATTGATTCAGTATAATGGAGAATATCATGGCTAAATGTCAGAAACGATCTCTGGTTCTGTTGGTTTTTGGACTTTTAGTTATTATAGCAGCAGGAGTATGGATGGTATTTGGAAGAAAAACTCAGATATATGAAAAAACAGAAGAAATTTTTGGAAATCCATTAATGGGATATGCACCTTGTGCCTGGGAAGAAACAATAGGAGAGGATATATCTTTACTGTATATGGATATTACCTGGGCTGAACTGGAACCGGAGGAAGGAAAATATGACTGGGAGAAAATCGAAAGAGAAAATCAGACTGACAGATGGAGAGAAGAAGGGAAACACCTGGTACTGAGGTTTGTGTGTGATATTCCCGGGGAGGAAAAGCATATGGACATTCCACAATGGCTATATGACAAAACTGATCATGCGGGAACCTGGTATGATATGGAGTATGGAAAGGGATATGCTCCTGATTATAATAATGAACAGATGATACAATATCACAAAAGGGCAGTTAATGCACTTGGAGAGCATTTTGGCAGAGATGGACTGGTCAGTTATATCGAACTTGGAAGTCTGGGGCACTGGGGAGAATGGCATGTAAATATTTCCGCAGGAATACAGAGTCTGCCAGAAGAATCTGTAAGAGAACGTTATATGATCCCATGGACAGAGGCCTTCCCTGATTCCATGATACTGATGAGAAGACCTTTTAGTGAGGGAGAACATTATGGAACAGGTCTCTACAACGATATGACCGGACAGCCAGAGAGCACAGAGGAATGGTTTCGCTGGATTAATGAAGGCGGTGAGTTTGACCAGACTCATGAGAAAAAAGGGTTATCCGCAATGAAAGATTTCTGGAAAAAGTTTCCTTCCGGAGGTGAGTTTACAAGTTCAATTACAATGAAAGATTTGCTTGATACAAATCTGAATCAGACAATAGATTTGATAAAGAAAGCACATACTACTTTTCTTGGACCGAAAATAGCAGATAAAACTTATGAAAACGGTTATAGGAAAGTTTTGGGAAGCATGGGATATCGTTTGTGGATTTCAGAAGCAAGCCTTATTCAGATGCCGGGTTATGTCAGCCTGAATCTTAAATGGGAGAATGATGGAGTTGCACCATTTTATGAAAACTGGCCTGTATGGGTTCTGGTAGAAGACGAGGATGGAAATAGTGTTGAAAAAGAAGCGGTTGATATTTCGCTAAAATCACTTCTGCCGGAAGAAACTTTACAGACAAAAACAAAAATGCAGGTAAAAAAGCTGATATCACTGGCCGGAAAGAAATATAAGATCAGTATAGGTATTGAAGATCCGATGACTGGGAAATTAGCTGTTCGATTTTCAATGAAAGGAACTTATAATGAAGGGAAAAATTATCTTTTTCAGTAAACTGAAAGAGTTACGTTTTGATATTTAGAAACTAAAATTACCTTATTTAATTACTATAAATGAGCAAATTTGAAAAAATGCACAAAATTATCCTGCTAATTTCATAAATGCTTCAAAATCATCACTTGCTTTTGCACATAGGAATAGATACTGATACTTTTCCTGATGAACGGCACTACAGATTCGATGATATCCATCTTGAAAAGACCGATATCCGCCAGTTCCTGTGACACAAATATAATGTGCCAGTGACATCAACAGCCAGTACCTCTGTATTCCCTTTGAGGAGCGTATCTGGTATGTATCCAGGGCCAGATGGTTTTTGCATTGCCTGAAAAATATCTCAATCGGCCATCGACAAACATAACAGGAAAGGATCTCCTGTGTAGATAAGGATACATTTGTGCTAATGAAAGCACGTAGTGCTTTAGGATTACCAAATGCTTTTTCAGGATAGCTTAAAAGAACAACTGCATTTTCTATGCCGCTGAGGTTTCCCTCATACCGGTACACATAATAGTTGCGTTTTTTGACTGTGACGAGGTCAAATCCTTTATGTGTTGTGGATCGTTCAGCAGCCAGTTCACTGAGTTTCTTTTTCATTCCTGATGGATACAGCAGACGGTTTGTTTTCAAAGCACCAATGGTATGGAACCCTTTCTGTACAAAAGTATTGATTATTTTTTCAGAAACATACCAGCAGTCACAAAGGAAATAAAACATTACTGGTGGAACAGGCAGTTCCTTTGCAATATTTTGTACAATATCAATCTTGGAAATTGATTTATTGTACATTACAAAAGCATAGTTCAGGACAATGCCGTTACAGGAAAGCATAACAGCTACTGCCTGATGTCCGTAGTCCTGTTTCCACTTTAAATGGGATTGGTGAAAGTACGCATCTTCAATCGGATGCAGAGCCTGTGACGAAGGCTTTGTCTTTGAAGCTATCGTATCGTCTACAATGCAGAAAACAGGCTTTCCGGTGCGTGCTGCTTCTGAATAAATAATCTCTATAACAGAACGTTTTAACGTATCTGAAAGTAGAGAATCATCCATTTCCCTGAATTAAGGAAATGTGCAATCGTAGTTCTGTGACAGGAACTGTTTTTAGCAAAATCCGTGGTTTTTCCATGATATCCTGAAATGAAAATGCTGATCAGGATACTTATAAGGTGGTTTATCACCCGGTTCGAATAAAATTTGCATAAATTTAATTTCTTAAGCTGGTTGTATATGAATGCGGAATGATGTATAGTATTTGCGAGAGACACCTTCTTTCGTAAATGTTGCAAATGTTTGTTTAGGCACTTTCATTATACAACACACGGAATCGAGGTGTCTTTCTTTTATGCAAAATCACGAACTTGCTCATTTATAGTAGTAAAAATATTTTAGCATAAACAAAGAAATGCCACAAGAGAAGGTAGTGCTGCAAAGAGACCCTTATTATGGAATAGATACTGGAATCTGAATATTCAAGACCATAGTAAAAGTGAATAAAAAAACATATAAATATTAGATGTAAATTATTGACGTTAACCAAATGGAATTATATAATAAAAATATAATGAAGTTGGGGAAAAGCCTTAGCGCGGAGTAAAAATAGTTTTTGACTTTTAGCCCCTGATATCATATTATACAAATAATGCATGTTTCCAGTAATATGGAATTAAAAGGGAAATCGGTGTAAGTCCGATACGGTCCCGCCACTGTAAAAGGGAGTTTTTTATCATATATGTCACTGCTGAAAAGGCGGGAAGACGATAAAATGCGATGAACTTAAGTCAGGAGACCTGCTTGCATTAGAAAAGGTTATTTCTTACGGTGTATTAAGAAAGGCTTTATTTTTATACCTAAAATACATTTTAAGAAGAGGATCTTTTTTACTTCAGGAAGGGATGTGAGAAAAGAAAACTTGAATTTTTATACAAATACGACAGAAAGGTAAAAAAGGAATGAAAAAGATAATTAGTTTTATATTGACAATGATTATGCTGCTTACCTGCACCAGTATTTCAGTTATGGCATCTGATGTCCAGAGTGATACAGCAGATCAGGATGAAAAAATGACAATAGGAGTGTCTGTATATAATCTGAATGATGCGGAAGTAAGAGAGTTTAGAAATTATTTTGAAAATTATGTCGGTATGGCTTTTGAAGTTGAGTTTTTATATTCTTCCAGTATAAGCACTGCAGAAGAAGAAATCAGCTTTATAAATGAGCTTCATGAAAGAAATGTAAAGGGAATTATTTCTTTCCTTTCCTCTGATCTTGAAGAAGTTCTTCCGGTATGCGAAGAATATGGTATGTATTATGTGCGTGGTTCAGGAACGATCAGTGATGAAATGTATGAGAAAGTAAAGGATAATCCTTACTTTCTGGGAACGATAGGAACATCTGTTGAAACAGAAAAGGATGCGGCTGCAATATGGCGGAGTATTTTGCTTCAGAGGATCAGAATAATCAGAATCATTACATAATAGCATGTGGAGGATCTGCCATCGGTAATGAGATGCATCGTCTGAGAACGATAGGTATTCTGAATAAGCTTCAGGAAGCATATGGTCTGTCATATGAGAAGTCTGTAGAAGAACTGGTGAATACGCAGGATACGGAAGAAATTGAAACAGGCAGTGATATTAAGATTACTCTGGTTCCGGGTTATCCAAAAGATCATCTGGATGAAAAGCTGGCTGCTCCGCTGAATACAGGAGAGTATAATGTTATTCTGAGTGTAGTGAGCGCAAGTGATTTTATCAAGGTAATTGATGCTTATGAAGAAGAGAACAGTACAGATGTATTGTTGGGGTCAATTGATTGTTTTACAGAAGATACATACGAAATGTTTAACAAGAAGGGATATAACGGCAAGGAAAGAATCGACTATCTTGTAGGAAAATATGGTGCTATCGTTGCACCATCATTTGTTGCTATGAAGAATGCTCTGGAAGGCTTTGCAGAAGATTACCGTGAAGATGGAAGTGCTTTCCGGCTGCAGCAGTCATTTTGGACAGCGGATTCAGTAGATGAGTTTAATAAGCAGTATGTGTTATCTATTGGAATGTATGATAATACATATAGTGTAGAGGACATGATGGGAGTTCTGAAATCCTATACACCGGAAACAAATTTTGAAGAATTCCAGAAATTTACGGAAAAATAGATAGAAAATAAAAGTCTGAAATAATTGACGTATGCATGATAGTATGTTATGATAAAGAAGTATTCATACGGCCATTTGATGATTTTAGAGATAAGTTCAGACCAGCAGAAGCGTCCTGCTGGTCTGATTAAAAGGGAAATCGGTGTAAATCCGGTACGATCCCGTCACTGTGATAGTTGTTTTTCAGCTGCATACCACTGGAAGATATTTTCTGGGAAGGTGCTGAAAGTATATAGGCTTAAGTCAGGAGACCTGCTTATTTCTAGTAAAAGAGATTCTTGCGGACGACGAGAAATCCTGATTAAGAGTTACAACTTCATGTGTTGCATATATATGTTTGATTCTTTAACGGTAAGATTTCGTGACGGATGCGGGAGCATCTGTCTTTTTTTCGCTCAAAATCACAGGAATGGACAGTATGAGAAGGAAGAAAAACAACCGAAGAAACAAAAAAAAGAAAGGAAGTAAAGGATGAAAAAAACAAAAAGAGAATTACTTGTGTTAGCAGCAGCAACAACAGTTGCGTTATCGATGGGAGTCACTGTACAGGCGAAAGGTGATGAGAAGGTTTTAAACTTCGGATGTCAGATGTACACAGATGGATGTGTAAACAGTGCAAATGATGAAAACGGTGGATGGAATGCCATGAGATATGGTATTGCTGAAGCATTATTCAAATTTGATGATAATATGGAAGTTATTCCGTGGCTTGCTGAGAGTTATGAAGTAAATGACGATCATACAGAATGGACGATCAAGCTGAAAGACGGAATTAAATTCTCTGACGGATGCGATTTAACTCCGACAAAGGTAAAAGAGTATTTTGATCACATGAAAGAGGTAGGACCTTCCGGATCTGCCAAACCGGAGAAATATCTGGAATTTGAAGCTGAAGTTACTGTAGATGATGATGCAAATACTATTAGCATCAAAACAAGCAAACCATATGCAAACCTTGTAGGACAGCTCTGCCACCCAACTATGGGAATCACAGATGTAGAACATATTGAAAACTACGATAATGGCATTATTGGAACAGGTCCATACAAGATTGAAGAATTTAATGGTGTAGGTGTTGGTTATACATTAGCTGCAAATGAGTATTATCGTGAAGATGTTCCATATGATAAAATCAATCTGCTGTTCATGGGAGATAACTCTGCAAAAACAATGGCACTTCAGAGCGGTCAGGTAGATCTGGTTGAGAACATTACAAACGTAGCAGATATTCAGGATTTCCAGGACAATGATGACTATACTGTTGACATTGCATCTGGTGTACGCTGCGGATTTGCATGGATGAACTTTGACGGTGTTCTTGGAAACAAAACACTTCGTCAGGCAATCCTGATGGCAATTGATAATGATACAATCTGTAATTCCAGAACAATCGGTGGACTTTATACACCAGGATTCTCCGTACTGCCTTCTACTCTGAACTATGACTATGACAAACTGGAAAATCCATATACTTATGATCCGGAAAAAGCAAAACAGATTCTGGATGATGCAGGAATTGTTGACACAGACGGAGATGGAATCCGTGAACTGGATGGCCAGAATATCAACCTTAGATATATTTCTTATGAAAACCGTCTTCTGAATGACTTTGCAGATGCTCAAGCACAGTATCTTGCAGAAATCGGCATCGGTGTTGTTCCTGAATACGGAAGCTCAGATGATCAGTGGAGTAAACTTGCAGCACTGGATTATGACTTTAATAACAATAACTGGATTACTGTTGGTACCGGAGATCCTCTGGCATATATGGCTAACTGGGCAACTGATACCAGCTACTGCGCATACTCCAACCCGGACTATGATAAATTATATGAAGAATTAAAAGGTGAAATGGATCCGGAAAAGAGAAAAGATCTGATTTTCCAGATGCAGCAGATTCTGGTAGATGATGCAGCAGTTCTGATCGATGGATATTACAATTCATCTATGATCTACAGTAAGAAAGTTGGTTCTGCACATATCCATACAGCAGATTACTACTGGCTGTCAACAGAAATTACTCCTGCAGAATAAGAAAAGTCTGCTAATTGTGAAGTTACTGAATAGTTACAAACAAAAATAAAAAGAGGTGTCTTTTTTGAGTAAAAAGCAAATAATTAAGCGTCTTTTACAGATTGTGATCGTATTGATCGGTATCAGCTTTATTACATTTGCACTGACCTTTATGTCACCTGGTGACCCTGTGCGAAATATGTACACGGCAACCGGTGTAATGCCTACTGAAGAAATGGTTCAGGAGACCAGAGAGGAACTTGGACTGAATGACCCGTTTCTGGTTCAGTATACCAGATGGCTTAAGAACTGTCTGAAAGGCGATTTTGGCAAATCATACAGCTTAAATAAACCAGTTACAGAACTTCTTGCAGCCAGATTATGGCCGACTCTGAAACTTACATTAATGGCCATGATCCTTATGCTGGTTATTTCTGTACCTTTAGGTATGCTGTCTGCCATATATAAAGATAAATGGATCGATTATCTCGTCCGGGGAATTACATTCCTCGGATGTGCGATGCCTAACTTCTGGGTTGGACTTTTGTTAATGCTGGCATTCTGTGTTTATATCAATGCATTTCCGGTTATCAGTTCTGCGGGAGACTTTAAGAGTCTGTTTCTTCCGGCTCTGACACTTGCGATTGCAATGTCTTCCAAATATACCAGACAGGTAAGAACAGCAGTGCTGGATGAACTGAGTCAGGATTATGTAATTGGTGCACAGGCAAGAGGAGTAAAGAAATCAAAGATTATCTGGGGCAATGTATTTCCAAATTCGCTGCTTCCGCTGATCACAATGTTTGGTCTTTCCATAGGATCACTTCTTGGAGGAACCAGTGTTGTAGAAGTAATCTTCTCTTATCCGGGTCTTGGAAACCTTGCAGTTTCAGCAATCACATCCAGTGATTACAATCTGATCCAGGGATATGTATTATGGCTTGCCCTGATTTATATGGTCATTAACCTGATCGTTGATGCATCTTATGTTTATATTGATCCACGTATGCGTTTAAAGGAGTAGAATCATGAAAAAGAAAAACAGATTTTTAGCAAATAAAACTTTTGTCGTGTTTTCTATTCTTGCAGTCTGTATTATTTTGACAGCAGTATTTGCACCTGTGGTAACCAGAGGGGTTGACCCGTTAAAGGGTTCTCTGGTAGATGCACTGCTTCCGCCATGCAAGGAACATATTTTTGGAACCGACAAAATGGGCAGGGATATTTTTTCAAGAGTTATTTATGGAGCACGTGCATCTTTGTCAGCAACCTTTGGTGTTGTTGCCCTGATCTTCCTGGTAGGAACCGTTACCGGAGTCCTTGCAGGATATTTCGGTGGTGTCATTGATGCTGTTATTATGCGAATTGCAGATATGATGCTTGCTTTCCCTGGACTGGTACTTGCTCTTGCTGTTGCAGGTATCATGGGTGCAAGTATTAAAAATGCGATCATCGCTATTGTAGTAGTAAGCTGGACCAAATATGCGCGTCTGGCACGAAGTCTGGTTATGAAGATCCGTGACAGGGATTATGTATCGGCAGCGATTGTTACCGGTTCCAAAACACCATATATGCTGTTTAGATATATGCTTCCGAATGCACTTCCTACACTGATCATCACTGCTGCGACAGATATTGGTTCCATGATGCTGGAACTGGCGGCAATGTCCTTCCTGGGATTTGGCGCGAAGCCGCCGGCACCGGAATGGGGTTATATGCTGAATGAGGGAAGAGCATGTATGCAGTCCGCTCCGTGGCTGATGATCTTCCCGGGTCTTGCTATTTTTGTAGTAGTTGTTGTATTTAATATGCTTGGGGATTCCATCCGTGATATCCTCGATCCAAGAAATGAGTAGGAGGAATAAACATGCTGAAATTAGATAATGTGACAATCTCCTACAAAAATGTTCCAACTGTTCAGAATTTTAATCTGGATATGAAAGAGGGACAGATCGTTTCTCTGGTAGGAGAATCCGGAAGTGGAAAAACCACTGTTATCCGTGCGGTTCTGGGACTTCTTGCAGGTGGCGGTAAGGTCACAGAAGGAAGTATTACGTTTGAAGGAGAAGACCTCTTATCTTATACACCGGAACAGTGGAGAAAACTTCGTGGTTCTGATATTTCCATGATTTTTCAGGACAGTGGTGCAATGATGAATCCGACACGTAAAGTCGGAAAGGTATTCACAGAATATATCCTTACTCATGAGAACATTTCCAAGAAAGAGGCATGGAGTAAGGGAATTGCAATGCTGGAGCGAATGAGACTTCCGTCTCCAGATAATATTATGGAATCTTATCCTTTCCAGTTATCCGGTGGTATGAGACAGCGAGTTGGTATTGCGATGGGAATGACTTATCAGCCGAAGCTTCTTCTTGCAGATGAACCGACTTCTGCACTGGATGTAACAACGCAGGCACAGATCGTGCGTCAGATGATGAAGCTTAGAGATGATTATCATACAGGCATTATTGTAGTAACCCATAATCTGGGTGTAGCTGCTACATGTCAGATTATATTGTTGTAATGAAGAACGGAAGAATGGAAGACCAGGGAACAAGAGAGTATATTCTGAAAGAATCAAAGAATGAATATACCAGAAAACTTCTGGAGGCAGTTCCATCCCGGGGAGGTGAACGATATGTCTGAAAAAAGAGAAGTAATACTGGAAGCGAAACATGTAACCAGAAGATTTGCGGCATCACATGGACGTACTCTGCTGGCGAATAATGATATCAATCTGAAAATGTACAAAGGCGAAACGCTGGGTCTGGTAGGAGAATCCGGATGTGGCAAGAGTACATTTATGAGATTTCTGGTTTCTCTTGATACACCTTCAGAGGGTGAGATTCTGTACCGCGGTACGGATATCACGAAATTAAAGGGAGAAGAACTGAGAAATAACCGTCAGAACATTCAGATGGTATTTCAGGATCCGACCTTATCTTTTAATCCGAAAATGAACATTCGTGATATTGTGTGTGAGCCTTTGATGAATTTCAAAAAGATTAAGAAATCTGAGAAGGATACTGTCTGCAGAAAACTTCTTGAAATGGTAGAATTACCAGGAGATTTTGCAGATCGTTATCCTCACAATATGAGTGGTGGACAGCGCCAGCGTGTTGCAATTGCGAGAGCACTGGCACTGGAACCGGAGATCGTTGTTCTGGATGAAGCAACTTCAGCTCTTGATGTTTCTGTTCAGAAAACAGTGATCGAACTGATCACGAAGCTTCAGAGGGAAAAGAACATCACATTTGGTTTTATCTGTCATGATATTGCACTGGTTCAGTTAGTGGCACATCAGGTAGCAGTTATGTATCTTGGAAATCTCGTAGAGGTTCTTCCGGGAAAAGATCTTGATATGAAAGCAATGCATCCATATACAAAAGCACTGATGGGGGCAGTATTTGATATTAATATGGATTTTTCCAAACCAATCGAGAGTATTGAAAGCGAGGCTCCGAGCCCACTGGATCTTCCACAGGGATGTCCGTTCCAGGGAAGATGTGAGCATTGCATGGATATCTGCAAAAAGGAGAATCCGCATCTTGTAGAAGTGGAAGATGGACACAGTGTTGCCTGCCATCTGTTTAAAAAAGGTGGCAGATAATGAAAAAAGATAGTCTGATTTCTGGAAATATAGGAAAAGCATTATTATTTTTTGTACTTCCTCTGATTGCGGGAAGTCTGATTCAGCAATTGTACACAACGGTTGATGCGGTTATTGTTGGTCAGTTTACCGGAAAAATCGGACTTGCAGCAATTGATTCTGTGCATACACTTTTTAAGTTTCCACTTAACTTTATGAACGGACTTGCAACAGGTGCAACGATTATGATCTCCAGATATTTTGGAGCAAAAGATAAAGAAGGGCTGCATTGTGCAGTGCGTACGGCTCTTTTACTTGCAGGTATTCTGGGAATTATCTGCGCAGCAGTGGGGGTTATTTTTTCTCCATGGCTGCTTGATATTATGTCTGTTCCAGAAGAAGTACGTGCAGGATCATTGATCTACTGCCGCATTTATTTTGGCGGAATATGGGCAATGATCCTTTATAACATGATGGCAGGAGTCTTGCGGGCATTTGGAGACTCTAAAAATCCTTTATATGTACTGGTAGTATGCAGCGTGGTCAATATTGTTGCAGACCTCATACTGGTAGGGCTTCTGCATACCGGTGTTGGAGGTGCAGCAGCGGCTACTGTACTTTCACAGATTGTAAGTGTGGTACTTACTATGCATTTTCTCAGAAGGTCCGATTTCCTGGAAGAAAAGATAGGAATCAGAACGATGAGAATCTGCAAAGAGCATATGGGAATGATGATAAACAAGGGTTTCCCGTTAGCTCTTCAGTCCATGCTATTTCCAATTGCCAATTCTATTGTTCAGGCAAGTATTAACACAATGGAACTGACAGTATCGCAGCGTGGGGAATCTGTGATAAACTGGATTTACTGATCTGGCTGATCGCGGATTCCATGGGACCTGTACTGACTACATATACCGCGCAGAATCTGGGCGCCGGTAAGGCGAAAAGAGTAAAGAAGGGAGCACTGATCGGTACTGGCTTATCTGTGATCGCAGTAGGAATTATCAGTATTGTCCTTTATTTCGGTTCCGGACTGATCGGACCGTTGTTTATCGATCAGAAAGACGTTCCGACATTGATACCGCTGGTTATAAGATATATGCAGATGATGGCACCGTTCTTTGTATTCTATGCTGTTGCAGCAGCTCTTTCAGGAGCATGCAGCGGCCTTGGAGAAACATTGGTGTCAATGGTTACTACATTACTTACAATCTGCCTGTTTCGAGTAGTCTGCATTCTGGTTGTTTTACCATCATTTGAAACAATGGAATGTATTGTATGGATTTATATTGGATCATGGATAGTGTCAGGTGTCACTTTTACTATTTTATATCTGGCAAAGGTCGAAAAATTCTACCATAAAAAAAGTAAATAAAAAGATTATAATCATTTCGCAAATGATAGATGAGACAGAGGGTGCAGCAGGAAGAAGAATCAGACGGTATCCTCTGTTTTTATATCATAGGAAATGATTCCGTAATGTTCCTATGATATAAGAATTTGATATTTGCAATTTTTTTAACAATAAGCTATTGACAGAGAATAAAAAGCTGTTATAATAAAATTAACAAATGAACAAGTGCTCATATGATGATATGAAAATCTATTCATGAGCCGGAAAGGAAAAAATACAATGAAAAAGACTTACAAAATCGACGTAGACTGCGCAAACTGTGCAAACAAAATGGAGGAAGCTGCTAAGAATACAGCTGGTGTTAAGGATGCAACAGTAACTTCATGATGCTGAAAATGATCGTTGAATTTGAAGAAGGACAGGATCCGAAAGCAGTTATGAAAGATGTTCTGACAAACTGCAAGAAGGTAGAAGACGACTGCGAAATCTATCTTTAATTCAGGAGCGATTCCTGTTGATGATATATTTACGGGAATTGTCGTAAATTAGCAGAGAGGGACTGCAGCACAGAGATATGTCAGACGGTTATGGTTATCCACTGATATATGTTCTGGCGGCGGTCCTGTTTTATAAGAAGTGAGGTATTAAGATGAATAAGAAGCAAAAGAAGATGCTGATCAGAATCATCGTAGCGGCGGTATTGATCGTGCTTTTTTCTAAATTACCGATAGATGGATATGTCAGATTTGGACTGTTTATGATTCCATATCTGGTAATTGGCTATGATATTCTTCAGAAGGCATTTAAAGGTATCAGAAATAAACAGGTATTCGATGAGAATTTCCTGATGGCAGTAGCTACTGTGGGAGCAATTCTGCTCGGAGATTATTCTGAAGGTGTTGCGGTTATGCTGTTCTACCAGATTGGAGAACTTTTCCAGAGTTATGCAGTAGGAAAGAGCAGACGTAACATCAGTGAACTGATGGACATTCGTCCGGATTATGCAAATATTGAGGTGGATGGAAAACTTGAACAGATAGACCCGGATGAAGTTGAAATTGGTACTGTAATTGTTGTACAGCCAGGAGAAAAAGTTCCAATCGACGGTGTGATCATTGATGGTGTTTCTACTTTAAATACCAGTGCACTGACCGGAGAAAGCCTTCCAAGAGATGCAAAAGCCGGAGACGAAGTGATCAGCGGATGTATCAATATGACAGGTGTTCTAAAAATCCGTACCATCAGAGAATTTGGAGAATCTACAGTATCTAAAATTCTGGAACTTGTGGAAAATTCCAGCTCCAGAAAATCAAAATCAGAGAATTTTATTTCAAAGTTTGCCAAATATTATACTCCTGCCGTATGCTACGGAGCACTTGCACTGGCCTTTATTCCTCCAATCGTATTTCTGATCATGGGAAAACCGGCTATGTGGGGTGACTGGATCTACAGAGCACTTACTTTCCTGGTAATCAGTTGTCCATGTGCATTGGTGATTAGTATTCCCTTAAGCTTCTTTGCAGGAATTGGTGGAGCAAGTAATCAGGGAGTTCTGGTTAAAGGTTCCAATTACTTGGAAACACTTGCACAGACCAGTTATGTGGTATTTGATAAAACCGGTACAATGACACAGGGTGTTTTTGAAGTAAGTGGAGTTCATCATAATGAAATTTCAGATGAAAAACTGCTGGAATATGCAGCTCTTGCAGAATGTTCTTCTTCTCACCCGATCAGTAAGAGCCTTCAGAAAGCATATGGAAAACCAATTGACAGAAACAGAGTAACGGATATTGAGGAAATCAGTGGTAATGGTGTAACTGCGAAAGTGGATGGTATATCTGTAGCAGCAGGAAATGCAAAATTAATGAAACGCCTTGGAATTTCCTACCAGGAATGTCATCATGTTGGTACAGTAATTCATATGGCTGTAGATGGAAGATATGAAGGTCATATTCTTATTTCTGATATTCTGAAACCTCATGCAAAAGAAGCAATTGCAGAACTGAAGAAAGCTGGTATCAAGAAAACAGTTATGCTTACAGGAGATTCTAAACGTGTTGCAGATCAGGTAGCAAAAGAACTGGGAATTGAAGAAGTTTACAGTGAACTTCTTCCGGCAGATAAAGTAAGTAAAGTAGAAGAATTACTTCATCAGAAATCTGAAAAAGAGAAGCTTGCATTTGTGGGTGACGGTATCAATGATGCGCCGGTACTGTCCAGAGCAGATATTGGTATTGCTATGGGTGCACTGGGTTCGGATGCAGCGATTGAAGCAGCAGATATCGTACTGATGGATGATGATCCGCTGAAAATTTCCAAAGCGATTAAGATTGCAAGAAAGTGTATTCATATTGTATATGAGAATATTTATTTTGCAATTGGCATTAAGATTTTGTGTCTGATCCTTGGTGCGCTGGGAATTGCCAATATGTGGATGGCTATTTTTGCAGATGTAGGCGTTATGATCATTGCGGTATTAAACGCAATCCGTACTTTATTTGTAAAAAACCTGTAACTGTGAAGGAACTGAACAGCTACAAAAATTTATAGAATAACAGACAGTTGCAGACAGGAAGGAAAATGGTGAAAGCGTGGAAAAACATAAAGACGAGGCTTGTGACTATTATGAAATTCATGAAGATTCAATGGAAATTATAAATAAAACAATGCCAGAAGAGACGGAACTTGAGGATTTGGCAGATTTGTTTAAGATTTTCGGAGATTCTACAAGAATCCGTATTCTGTTTGTGCTTTTCGAAACAGAGGTATGTGTATGCGACCTTGCGAAAGCACTGAATATGACACAGTCTGCAATTTCCCATCAGCTTAGAATCCTGAAGCAAAACAAACTGGTGAAGAACCGACGAGAGGGAAAGTCCATTTTTTATTCTCTGGCAGATGATCATGTGCGGACGATTATCAATCAGGGAAGAGAGCATATAGAAGAAAATTAATCCGATGTGAACGTATGGTAAAAGTAAAAAGCAGGGAGTTGATATTTCAAGTATTGGCTCCCTGTTTGAAAATATAAAAGTTTTATAGAACTAACTATTGAAAGTGGAATTTACAGAATGAAATAAGAGCCTGCCAGTGGATGATAAGATCTGGCAGAGATGGAATGAGTGGAAGGAGAAGATTTGATGCGAACATTACGAGTAGCAGACCTGGAAGCAAAACCGGGTGAGAAAGTATCAGGATTTGTGCACATCATCGGGGCAGAATTCGGAATTCCGGTAACACTGATCTGTGGAGAAAAAGAGGGGGAGACTGTTCTGATCTCCGGTGGGGTACATAATGCAGAATATGTAGGGATTCAGGCCGCCATGCAGCTTGCAGATGAACTGGATCCGAAGAAGATCGCAGGAAATATCATTGTGATCCGTCTGATGAACAGGACGGGATTTGAGCACCGTACCATGAGTCTTACCTATGAGGATGGAAAAAACCTGAACAGAGTTTTCCCTGGAAATCCAAACGGGACGCTCAGTGACAGGATTGCTTATACGGTTGTGACAGAATTTTTCCAGAAGGCAGATTACTATGTGGATCTGCATTGCGGTGACGGATTTGAAGGTCTGGTATCTTATGTATACTGTACAGGTGCAGCAGCTTCGGAAGTAGCCGCAAAGAGCCGGGAGATGGCGGAAATCGCACATGTGGACTATCTGGTAACTTCCATGTGTGGAACAGGTGGAGCCTACAACTACGCCGGAAGCATGGGAATCCCGAGTATCCTGCTGGAACGTGGACATAGTTCCCGCTGGTGCGAAGATCTGGTAGCGGAGGATGTTCATGATGTGAAGAATATCCTCAGACATCTGGGAATCCTTCGTGGGAAGTCTCATATTCATGGCAAACCACCGATAGAAGTAAGTCCTGTGATTTATGAAGATGCCCCGGTATCAGGCTGCTGGTATCCGGTGAAACAGCCCGGTGAGACATTTAAAGAAGGCGAAGTACTGGGAAGAATCTGCGATTATTTTGGACGTGAACTGTTTGTATACAGAGCCAAAATGGGTGGTATTATTCTTTATCAGACCATTAGTCTGTGCATTATGAAGGATACGCCGATGGTTTCTTATGGTACCTGGGATGAGGATACACAGGGTAAGATTGAAGTAGGATGTGAAGTGTGCGGAAATGAGAAACATAAGCATGGACACCATCATCATAAATCAGAGGAAAAACATCATAAACGGCATGAACATCATAAGCATCATGAGGATAAATAAATACTTAAGTAAGACAGAAATGGGTTCGACCAACGCAAGTGAACAGCAAAGCAAATGAGCTTATCGGTTCGACATAAATATAAAAACAGAGTATAAAAATACGGCTGACTATATCCGGGTTAAATGCGGATATAGTCAGCCGTATTTTATACTATAGCAAGCCTCTTAATCAATATGCATTATTTATGAGGCTTGCTATAATCTTCGTGAAATAGAATCTGTGTAAAGAATCTTACATCTGAGTCATCTGCCCAGCAGACCATACCTACTGCATCAGCCATTTTCTGTGCATCTACACTGTAGGCGGACATACAGGAACAATTCTTATACGGTCCTGCGCTCATGATCAGGATATCTTCTTTTCCCGCTTCCTGCATCTGTCTGGCAAGCTGTTCTGTAAGAATATTCTGTGCATGTTTCGCCTGCTTGAAAAGTACCGGATCCATGATCGGATCCTTCAGAACAGTCTGGAGAACCAGTGCCTTTTCATATTTCAATGCTTTTGCCTGCATTTCTTCTACAGTACCGCAGGCAGGTGGACATGCAGGAACCAGGTTGTAATTTCCACAGAGATTGTCCTCGCAGAACTGTCTGTATTCCGGCACAAATACCAGATCCTTTGTATCCATGATCGCCGCATCTGCGAAACCCATGGAAAGTGCTTCTTTTATTAAATCCATAAGAATGTCTCCCTTCTTAAAGCGGATTATTTATTTTTTATCTTTTACGATTATAACATTTTGGAGTAAATAAAAACAGAAAAATCAAAATAAAATATGCTCCTTAAAATACGAATTTCAGGAAGAAACTATCTGGAAATACAGGGAAGAAATTGATATAATGAACACACGAAGTTTTATCTGTGAGAGGAATTTGTATGGATATGATAAATGAAGCAGGTAAGGGTGAGAAAACGAAATACCGCCTTGCGCGGTCAATGAAGGAATGTATGAAAACGATGTCTGTAGATAACATCACAGTAAAACAGATTACAGAGAATTGTGGTGTTACAAGGCAGACTTTCTATCGGAATTTTATGGACAAATTTGACCTGATCAACTGGTATTTTGATAAGCTTCTGGCGAAATCCTTTGAGCATATGGGAATGGGGAAAACTGTTTATGATGCTCTGGTAAAGAAGTTTACCTATATTCAGGAAGAGCATGTTTTCTTTGCAGCAGCATTTAAATATGACAGTCAGAACAGTCTGCGCCAGCATGATTTTGAACTGATCCTGGACTTCTATGAGAATCTGATCCGTGAGAAAACAGGAAGGATTCCGGATGAGACCATACATTGCATTTTGGAAATGTACTGCCATAGTTCTATTTATATGACTGTAAAATGGGTACTGGGAGAGTTGGAATGTGCACCGGAGGGACTGGCGAAAATTTTAGTTGACGGGATGCCGGGAAAACTCTCGAAATTGTTTGAAAAGCTGGAAATATTGTCATAAATATAACAATATTAGTGCATAATTTTGCACCTGATTTTTCGGCATTATTGCACAAATATTGTGAGAAAGTTACATTTGAGCCAAAGTGTAACTTTCTTTTTTTACTTCATATTGTTAAGATAATAACAAAGATAAGCGATACGGAAGCTTACCTATAGCATCTCGTAAATAATGCATTTAAGAGGATTGCTATAATACTGAAGAATACCGAAAGGAATGGAAATCATTATGGCAAACAGAATTAACTTAAATCAGACCTCTTATCACGGAGCAGGAGCAATCGAGGAAATCGCAAACGAAGCAAAAGCACATGGTTTTAAAAAAGCTTTCGTATGCTCTGACCCTGATCTTGTAAAATTCCATGTAACAAGCAAAGTTACAGATATTCTTGAGAAAAACGGACTTGCATATGAACTGTATTCAGACATCAAACCGAACCCGACAATCGAGAACGTACAGCACGGTGTTCAGGCATTTAAGGATTCTGAAGCGGATTATCTGATCGCAATCGGCGGTGGTTCTTCTATGGACACTTCCAAAGCAATCGGTATTATTATTGCAAACCCTGAATTCGAAGACGTAAGAAGTCTTGAAGGTACAGCTCCGACCAGGAAACCTTGTGTACCGATCATTGCAGTTCCGACAACAGCAGGTACAGCAGCAGAGGTAACTATTAATTATGTTATCACAGATGTAGAAAGAAAACGTAAATTTGTATGCGTTGACCCACATGACATGCCGATCATCGCAGTTATTGATCCTGAAATGATGTCCTCCATGCCAAAGGGACTGACAGCTTCTACAGGTATGGATGCCCTCACTCATGCAATCGAAGGATATACAACAAAAGCTGCGTGGGAAATGACAGATATGTTCCATTTAAAAGCAATCGAGCTGATCTCCAAATCTCTCCGCGGTGCTGTTGAAAACACAAAAGAAGGTCGTGAAGGAATGGCTCTTGGACAGTATATCGCTGGTATGGGATTCTCTAACGTAGGTCTTGGAATCGCTCATTCCATGGCTCATACACTTGGTGCTGTTTATGACACACCACACGGTGTTGCCTGCGCAATGATGCTTCCGATTGTTATGGAATACAATCAGGAATGCACAGGTGAGAAATATCGTGAGATTGCCAGAGCAATGGGTGTCAAAGGCGTAGATGAAATGTCTCAGGATGAATACAGAAAAGCAGCAATCGAAGCTGTTAAGAAACTCTCTGTTGATGTAGGAATCCCGACTAAACTGGAAGCAATCAAAGAAGAAGATCTCCAGTTCCTGGCAGAATCCGCACATGCAGACGCATGCGCACCGGGAAACCCGAAAGATGCAAGCGTAGAAGATCTGAAAGACTTGTTCCGTAAGATTATGTAAATAATAATGGTTATAAGATGAAATAAAAAAGCACCGGCTGTAATGGAGTACTGTTACAGTCAGGGCTTTTTTATTTCCCATAAGTCTGCTGAGGCTCTGAGTGTGGCGGGATTGTGCATGAGAAGCAGTGCCGTATGTAAGTGTAAACAGACGAGAATTTTGTTTATAAAATGATTAGAATTGGAACACTGATTAAACACATTTCTTTTGTATGATGGAGACGTAATGGGGAAAAAATGGTTATTTTGCAGTACAAATGTGGAAAAATGCCAAGTTCTGCAAAGAAGTACAGAATAAGAAATATGAAAGGCAGAAGAATAACTGCAGAGGTTTTTACAGGAGAAATAAGTTATGACAGATGAAGAATACTATGAATTTATACAACCATATGAAGATGCTAAACAGATGCTTCTCACACGTCTTGATGTGTTGAATCACAACCTGTACGGTGAGGCATCTGCAAGACCGATCCACAACATCCAATGCAGGATTAAGAAGAAACAGAGTATTGAAGAGAAACTGCAGCGAAAGGAAAAAGAACCTACTGTGATGAATGCGAAGGATTATCTTCAGGATATTGCAGGTGTCAGGGTAATCTGCTATTTTGTAGATGATATCTATAACCTGACAGAACTTCTGAAGAGTCAGAGTGATCTGATAGTGATCAAAGAACGGGATTACATTGGAAATCCGAAGCCAAATGGATATCGGAGCTATCATGTGATCGTAGGAGTGCCGGTATATTGTCTGGATGGAATGGAATACTTTCCGGTGGAGATACAGTTTCGTACTATGTCCATGGATTTCTGGGCCAGTATGGAGCATCGGATTTCCTACAAAAAGGAACGCACAGATAAAGAACAGCTAAAAGAGGAATTAAGAGAATATGCGAATATGCTGGTAGAGATTGAGAGCCGTTTTGAGCAGTATAATGAGACGGATCATCAACAGGAAAAAAGAACAGCAGAAGTAAAACAGTCACTGTAAAAGGTGGCTGTTTTTGTGTCTTGTATTTTTTAGAGTGGGATGTTAGTATAACATTGGTTTATAGTACCTTTATATTATTTTCTGATAGCACCTTCAGAAAATATATAAAGGTAACTATTCGGCAGTTTATTATCCTGCTGAGGTACTATAGCAATCCTCTAAAATAGTGCATCTTAATCCAGCCCATCAGAGTATGAAATTCTGCTGAACTGTCTTAAATGCATTACTTACGAGGACTGCTATAAACAGTTATGATTCTGGAAATAAGAGAAGGAGAAGCGTGTGAAATATAATCAGAAGAAGAAAAAAGAAAACGTAGAGATATTTCTGTTTATCATGGTAATGGCTGTTTTTGCTGCTGTTCTGGGAGTTATGTCACTGGGCGAAAAGATGCAGCCGGTGAACCAGATCAGGAAGATATCTTCTGGCTGGTACTATTATGACAACGGAAAAAGAACAGAAGTTACTCTTCCGGATACAATACAGGCAGAGAAAGGGGAAGAACTGATATTGTATAATGACGGGATTACTGATCTGGATGCCGGTAAGGTAGTTACAACCAGAGGTGCACAGTATGATCTGAAAATCTGGCTGGGTGACCGTCCCATCTATGAATATCAGGATACAACCTTTGTAAGGAATACGCAGATGAAATCAAAACTGGAATGTGTAGGGGAAATCCCTACAGACATGCAGAATGAGCCGCTGAAGCTGGTTTATTCAAATCCACATCACGGAAAGTATGTTTTGACTTCTGTTTATATTGGAACCGGAAGTGCAGTCATTGCTTTACATTTACAGAATTCAGGAATAGTTATAGGTATTGCTTTGTGTTTTCTTGTTTTGAGCGTTATTTCTCTGTTGATTACAGTTTATCTGAAATACCGTCAGATGCCGGATGCCAGATTTCGCGATGTAGCATTGTTCCTTATGATATGTGCAGTCTGGCTGATTACAGATTCTTCTGCGATCCAGACCTATAGCAGTCATCCGGATATGCTTTGTACGATTTCTTTTTATATGTTTATGTTACATTCGGTACCGATGCTGCATTTTGCCCAGAAAATAGGTGGACTGAAAAAGGAACGCATTCTGGATGCAGGAATTGCTGTGTTTTATCTGAATGCATTTATTCAGGGACTTCTGGCCTATTTCGGGGTATTCACGTTTGCAGATATGCTGTTTGTAACACATGTTCTGCTGATAACGTGGGTACTGATCGTAGCGGTACTGCTCTGGAAAGAATATAGAAAGAAGCTGGATCGAAGTGTGCAGATCATATTGATCGCTTATATGATATTATTGTTCAGTGGACTTTTGTCACTGTCATTGTACTGGCTGTTTGAAATATCCTATTATGGAGCAATATTTGAGTTTGGAATACTGGTATTTCTGGTTATGATCATTGCAGATACTGTGATCAGTCTTGTTGGAAAGGTCCGTTACCGGACAGAAATGCAGGCATATGAACGACTGATGAAAGAGGACTGGATGACCGGAATGCAGAGCAGGGAACCTTTTGAAAATCTGCTGGCGGAAATTCCGAAAACCATGAATGAGCATAAGGATATCCTGCTGGTCTTTATGGATATTGATTATCTGCGCAGGATCAATAATGATTTTGGCAGAGCGGCAGGAGATGAGGTTATTGTGGCGGCTGCCAGATGCATTGAGAATGTTTTTGGAGCAATCGGAAAATGTTATCGCACAGGAGGAGATGAGTTTGCGGTAGTTGTGTTTGATCCGGAGGAAGACAGGAATGCATTGTCTGAGAAACTGGATAAAGAAATAAGGCGTTATAACAGAAACAGCAGATATCGCATGTCTATTTCAAGAGGTTTCAGTTCAATTCGGGATGACAGGGGAAAGCTGAAGACAACTGGTGAATGGAAGTATGAGGCAGATACGAATATGTATCAGAATAAAATGAAAGAGAGAAAGACACATGAATTATAATATAAACTTTCAGGTAGCGGCAGTTATTATTACAGCGTTACTCTTATATCATTTTCTGACGCAGAAGAAACTGCATAATGCAAATGTGAAAACATTTACATATATACTTGTCCTGAGCGGTTTATATATTTTGTCTGACCTGTTGGGTACGCTGACAATTATGAATTATACAGCGGAAGATGAAGGAACTGTCATGGGTATTCTGACAGGAATCTATTTGCTTGATATTCTGATTCCTTATATTTTGTATTCATGTATTCCTGATTCGCGTGAAAATGAGAAAAAGAGCGGTGCATTATCTGTGATCTGTGCCGGGGTTACGGTGGCTATGATGATAGCTGTACTTGGAAACCTTGGAAGCGGGGGATTTTTCTGTTTTGACAGTAATGGCGTTTTTCAAAAAGGAACAGGGTACGTGTTTCTTTATCTCTATGCCCTGGTTTATATCGTTCTGATAATGCAGCGTATGATCAGAAGCAGAGAGGACTATACGCCGGAAAAGATGAGTATTGCAGGCGAATTTCTTGTGATCGAAGGCGTATGTATAGGAGTGGAACTGTACACAGGGTACATATTTCTGTCAGATTTTGGACTGGCACTTGGTCTCATATTTCTCTATCTTATGATGAACAATCCAGGTGATTATATAGACAGTACAACAGGAGCATTTGATAAAAGGTATTTTGATAACTGGATACAGGAGAAATTTACCAAAGGAATCGAGTTTCATGTGATTGCTGTAGAGCTGTTTATGCTGAAACAGATTAATAAGGTTTACGGAAGCAGTACAGGTGATCTGCTTCTGGTACAGATTGCAAGAGAACTGCAAAACATTACAGGTTCTGTACAGGTGTTCCGAACCACAGGAAACTGTTTTCTGATCATTACAGATTCATTGACAGAATATGAGAAAAAAAGACAGGAGATTGAGAACTATTTCAAAGAACCTTTTGAAACTGACGGGGAAAAAATTACTTTTCCGGCAATCATCTGCGGGATTATCAACGGTGAAAAGATGGAGAAGGAAGATGTACTGCTGGCATACATCGAGTATCTGATATCTTTGATAAAACGTGCAGATGAAACGGTAGTGATCCAGTCAGATGACAGGATTCTGGAGGGCTTCCGTTATGAAAAAGAGGTGGAGCATTTCCTGAAAACAGCAGTGGATAAAGACCTGTTTGAAGTGTACTATCAGCCGGTATTCTGGATAAAGGAAGATCGTTATATTACTCTGGAAGCTTTGAGCAGGCTGAAGCATCCCTGTATGGGAATGATTCCGCCAGATGTGTTTATCAGTATTGCAGAAAGGCAGGGTCTCATCGCACAGATCGGACTGCTTCAGTTCAGAAGGGTGTGCCGTTTTATTAAAGAGAATGAATATATGATGAAACAGATTAAGAATGTAAAGTTCAATCTTTCACCTTCCGAACTGCTAAAACCGGGACACAGTCAGCTTCTGATCAATATAGTGAAGGAGTATGAACTTTCACCGAAATATTTTCAGTTTGAGATTACTGAGACAGTGGCAACTGAATACAGTGAAAGTTTCTGCAAAGCTGTGGAGGATTTTACGAATGCGGGAATCGGATTATGTCTGGATGATTTTGGTTCAGGGTATGCAAATCTGAATGCAGTATTGAGACTTCCGTTTGATGTGGTGAAAATGGACAGATCGTTGTTAACAGGGATTACCTGTGATGAACAGGCTGCTGTTTTTTACCACAGTATTGTGACGGTTATGCAGAATATGGGTTATACAATTGTAGCAGAAGGAGCAGAAACAGAAGAAGAGGTGAGTCTGCTGAGAGAATGGGGCGTGGACATGGTCCAGGGATATTATTTCTCAAGACCACTTCCAGAGACAGAGCTGCTGAGACTTTTCATGTTATAGGAAATTATTCCGTAATGTACCTATAACATAAAAAAGCCTTTCGGCAGAATCGCACTGCGCCGGAGAGAAAGCAGGTGTTGTTCAATCGGATATAAATGATTGAACGACATCTGCTTTTTTAAATAATTTAAAAACAGAAATACAATACACCTATAAAGATGTTCTTGCATATTCTATGTGCTTCCTTTATAATGTAACGTATCATTGTTTTACCAAATTAAAGGGAAAGAGGATCAAAGAAATGAAAAAAGTTTGGGACAAATGGACCAGGATTGCTCTTGTAAAGAGAATTCTGGTTGGCCTGATTCTGGGTGCGATTCTGGGAATTGCTGTACCGCAGGCAACAGGAATCGCAATTCTGGGTGATGTCTTTGTAAGTGCATTAAAGGCAATCGCACCTTTGCTGGTATTCTTCCTGGTTGTCAGTTCCCTGTGTAATGCAGGAAAATCTCATGGAGGAGTTATTAAGACAGTTATCATTCTCTATATGTTCAGTACAGTTCTGGCAGCAGTGATCGCAGTATTTGCGAGTATGGCATTTCCTGTAAAGATGACACTTGCAAATGCAGCAACAGATACAAGTGCACCACAGGGTATCGTTGAGGTATTAAATAACCTGCTTCTGAACGTAGTTGCCAACCCGGTAGCTTCACTGGTAAATGCAAACTATGTAGGGATCCTGATGTGGGCTGTTCTTCTTGGGCTTGCTTTTCGTGCAGCTGATAAGATGACAAAGAAGGTTCTGGCTGATGTTGCAGATGGTATTTCCATGGTAGTAACCTGGATCATTAATCTTGCACCTTTTGGAATTTTTGGTCTGGTATTTAACACAGTATCTACAAACGGTCTGGATATCTTTACGACTTATGGAAAACTGTTGCTTCTTCTTGTAGGATGTATGCTGTTTATCTATTTTGTGACCAATCCGCTTCTGGTTTACTGGTGCATCCGCCAGAATCCATATCCGCTGATTTTCCACTGCCTGAAGAGAAGTGCGCTGACGGCTTTCTTTACAAGAAGTTCCGCAGCTAATATTCCGGTAAACATGAAAGTCTGTGAAGAGATGGGACTGGACAGAGATACTTATTCTGTAACCATTCCGCTTGGTGCAACTATTAATATGGATGGTGCGGCTATCACTATTACGGTTATGACAATGGCAACTGCATTTACTCTTGGTATTCATGTAGATATTCCGACAGCAATTATCCTGAGTCTTCTTGCAGCTCTGTCAGCATGTGGCGCTTCCGGTGTAGCCGGCGGATCACTTCTTCTGATTCCGATGGCATGCTCTCTGTTCGGAATTTCAGATGACATTTCCATGCAGGTTGTTGCAGTAGGATTTATCATTGGCGTAGTTCAGGATTCTGTAGAAACAGCTCTGAACTCTTCTTCAGATCTTCTGTTATCTGCTTCCGCAGAATTCAGACAGTGGAGACTGGAAGGGAAAGAGATTAAATTTAAATAAGATTGCAATGAGCGAAACGGTCGTCCGGTATGGACGGCCGTTCTTTTATAAGGCACAACAATAAAAATGATTGCTACATATTCGGGAATTTCTGTGCATACACTGTAAAAACAGCGTCTTCGGAGGCTTATCCGTGAAAGATTATATCGAGGAGCGGGCAGTGGAAATTGCAAATTATATTATTGATACAAAGGCAACGGTGCGTCAGGCGGCAAAGAAATTCGGGATTAGTAAGAGCACTGTACATAAGGATTGCACTGACCGTCTCAGTCAGCTCAATCCGGGACTGGCATGTGAAGTGAGACAGGTTCTGGATGTGAACAAGCAGGAGCGGCATATCAGAGGTGGGCTCGCTACCAGAGAGAAATATTTACATCAGCATTAACAAAAATGGCTGCTGTCGGATATGACAGTAGCTTTTTTGATACATTTTCTGTATAATAAATCCAGATATTTCAGGATATTTTGTATATACATAAGGAGAACAAGAAGATGGCATTAATGGAAGTGAACTTCTTTTCAAAAGCACTGATGCGTCCGGTAACGATGAATGTAATCCTGCCGGCTGATAAAGTGTTTTTTGGAGAAGAAACAGAAGAAGAGAACAAACCGTTTAAGACTTTGTATCTGCTTCACGGAGTAATGGGAAATTACACAGACTGGGTAACAGGAACATGTATTAAGCGATGGGCAGAAGAAAAGAATCTGGCAGTAGTTATGCCTTCCGGAGCAAATATGTTCTATATGGATCATCCGAATGCAAATGAAAACTACAGTGAATTTATCGGAAAAGAACTTGTAAAGATCACACGAAGAATGTTTCCGTTATCCCACAAAAAAGAAGATACATTTATCGCCGGGTTATCTATGGGAGGATACGGTGCAATCCGAAATGGTCTGAAATACCATGATACATTCGGATATATCGCAGGCCTTTCGTCAGCCATGATACTTGAAAAAATGGGGACAGCAGATGACAGTTCTCCTATGTTCTTTGAGAAAAAAAGTTTTCTGGAGAGTGTATTTGGAGATCTGTCCCGGATCAAAGACTGTGAGATCAATCCGGAATGGATTGCCGAAAATATGAAAAAAGATGGAATCCCATTTCCGCATATGTACCTTGCCTGTGGACTGGATGATCCGCTTCTTCCTCCGAACCGTAAGTTCAGAGATACCATGCAGAAACTGGGTGTGGATGTAACTTACGAGGAAGGTCCGGGAGCACATGAGTGGGATTTCTGGAACCGTTATATTAAGAAAGTACTGGACTGGCTGCCACTTGATAAGGACAGTAAAGAAGGGCTGAACAGCGGGAATGTAGGACTGTAGGACTGTAAAAGAGAAGAGTCGCAACAGATGGATATGAAATCTGTTGTGGCTCTTTTTATTTCTGTTGCAGGAAATTACTCCGTGATGTTTCTGTAACAGAATAAAGTTCTATGGGCAGGACTCCTTCTTATACGTTACTGTTCACTCCGTTCACAGTAACTTAGCCAAAATTCATTCCAGATTGCCTGCGGCAATGGAATTTTGGCTTGTATGTCTTGGGATAGTGGTATGTGAACAGTAACTCTTATACAAAATTATCATAGCAATTTTGCAGAAAATATATTGAATATCAGACAGAAGTTGTGTATAATGAAAAAGCAAAATAAAGTATATTATTTTAGAAAAAGGTAAAATAAAAACCTGAAATCATAAACTGTGGAGGTAAAAATGACTAAGCTTGTAATTAATCCATCAAAGAAACAGAGCAAAATCAACAAAGAGATCTATGGGCATTTCTCAGAGCATCTGGGAAGATGTATCTACGAAGGAATCTATGTAGGTGAGGATTCCCCGATTCCGAACAAGAACGGAATGCGTACAGACGTAGTAGAAGCACTGAAGCATATCAGGATTCCGGTACTTCGCTGGCCGGGTGGATGTTTCGCAGATGAATACCACTGGAAAGACGGTATCGGACCAAAGGAAACACGTAAAAAAATGATCAACACACCACTGGGGCGGTTGTGGTAGAGGATAACAGCTTTGGTACACATGAATTTTTTGAACTCTGTGAGCAGCTTGGCTGCGAAGCTTATGTTAATGGTAACCTGGGAAGCGGAACAGTTCAGGAAATGTCTGAATGGGTAGAATATATCACATTCGAGGGTGTTTCTCCGATGGCTGACCTCCGTAAGAAAAACGGACATGAGAAACCATGGAAACTGGATTTCTTTGGAGTTGGAAATGAAAACTGGGGATGTGGCGGAAATATGAATCCTGACTTCTATGCAAATGAATACCGCCGTTATCAGACTTATGTCCGCAATTATCATCCGGATCACCCAATCCACAAAGTCTGCTGCGGTGCCAATGTAGATGATTATGAGTGGACTTCCGAAGTATTAAAGACTACACATAATCATTGCCTGAAAGAACTTCACGGAAATATGGATGGTCTTTCTCTTCATTATTATGTACATCCGGAAGGATGGGAGATCAAGGGAAGTGCTACAGATTTTGATGATAAGGTATGGTATAAGAGTCTGAATAAAGCGCTCTTTATGGAAACTTTGATCGAGCGTCACGGACATATCATGGACGAATATGATCCAGAGAAAAAAATCGGCATGATCGTTGATGAATGGGGCGCATGGTACACAGTAGAACCAGGAACAAACCCGGGATTCCTGTATCAGCAGAACACAATGAGAGATGCCCTGATCGCAGGTATCACTTTGAATATCTTTAACAAACACAGCGATAGAGTAAAGATGGCGAACCTTGCACAGATCGTAAATGTGCTTCAGTCTGTGATTCTTACTGACGGTGCTGATATGATCCTGACACCAACTTATCATGTATTTGATATGTATAAATATCATCAGGATGCAATGCTTGTAGACAGTTCTGTTGAAACAGAAACTATTGGTGTGGAAGACGAATGGCAGGTACCGAACCTGACAGAATCCGTATCTGTAGCAGAAGACGGAGCTGTACATATCACACTGACAAACCTGTCTCTGGATAAAGATTATGAAATCAGAACTATCCTTACAGATTACCAGGTAAATGAAGTTAAAGGTGAGATTGTACACGGTGAAATGCACGAAATGAATACCTTCGAAACACCGGATCAGGTTCGTGTAAAAGAATTTAACGAAGTGGAAAAAACAGCAGAGGGAATTAAATTTACAATTCCTAAATGCAGTGTTCTCCATCTGGAAGTAAGATAATTACAGTATTTTTAAACAGATAAAATGAAAGATTAATAAACTTTACAAATTCACAGAAAATGCCGCTTCTGACAAAACAGACAGGTATTTTCTGTGAACATTTATAATGGAAACAAAAAGGAGACGAAGGTATGAACGGGAAGCTGCGTGTGTGCAGGAAATGTCTGCCCGGACAGAAGAATGAAGAAGCTTTTTATGAGGATCTGTCACGCTATATTCAGCGTATGGATGAAGAGCTGAAAGTAGATCAGCAGACCTATGAGAAAAGGCTTGGCATATGCAGCTCCTGTGAACGATTAATGAGTGGGATGTGCAGGCTCTGCGGATGCTTTGTGGAACTGCGGGCTGTACAGAAGGTGCGAAAATGTCCGGATCTGCCGGCAAAATGGGAGGCGCAGAAATGAAAGAAGGTTTAAAGAGCAGTTTGCTGAATAAGGTAAAAGTAACGGATAAATTCTGGCGAGGATATCAGGAACTGGTAATGGATACAGTAATTCCTTATCAGGAGAAAATATTAAATGATGAGATTCCGGGAGTGGAAAAGAGCCATGCATTGGCAAACTTCCGTATTGCAGCGGGACTGGAAGAGGGTGAGTTTTACGGAATGGTTTTCCAGGACAGTGATGTTGCCAAATGGTGGAAGGTGTAGCGTATGCACTGGAAGTCCGACCGGATGCTGAACTGGAAGAACGTGCAGATAAGGTTATTGAAATCATTGAAAAAGCGCAGCAGGATGACGGTTATCTGAATACTTTTTTCACGATCAAAGAGTCGGAACACCGCTGGCAGAACTTACAGGAATGCCATGAATTATACTGTGCCGGACATATGATGGAAGCAGCGGCGGCTTACTATGAGGTGACTGGAAAAGACCGTCTGCTTCATGTAATGGAGCGCATGGCAGAACATATCGGGAAACGTTTTGGAACAGAAGAAGGTAAAGAACCGGGCATTCCGGGACATCAGGAAATCGAGCTGGGACTTCTGCGTCTCTATGAAGTAACCGGAAAAGAAAATTACAAAGACCTTGCTAGATATTTCATTGAACAGCGTGGAAAAGATCCGGATTACTTTGTCAAAGAGAGGAAAAAAAGAGGCTGGGTTCACTTTGATATGGATGTGCATAACAGAGAATATAACCAGGCACATGCTACTGTCTATGAGCAGAAAGAAGCAGTAGGACACAGTGTCCGTGCAGTTTACATGTATACTGCCATGGCAGAACTGGCTTCTCTTTACAAAGATGAAAAACTCTATCAGGCATGCTGTGATCTCTGGGAGAACATGACTCAGAAGAGAATGTATATCACCGGAGGAATCGGCAGTACCGTAGACGGCGAGGCATTTACCATTGATTATGATCTGCCGAATGACACCGTTTATGCGGAAACCTGTGCATCCATCGGGCTGGTATTTTTTGCAAGAAAGATGCTTGATAATGTGATGGATGGACGCTATGCAGATGTGATGGAACGAGCACTTTATAATGGGATCATCAGCGGAATGCAGCTTGACGGAAAGAGATTTTTCTATGTAAATCCATTGGAAACAGAACCTGGAGTCAGCGGAAAATTATATGGATATAAGCATGTTCTGCCGGAGCGTCCGGGCTGGTATACATGTGCATGTTGTCCTCCCAATGTAGTGCGTCTGCTGATGTCTCTTGGCAAATATCTGTGGAGTGAGACTGAAGAGGGAGTTTATTCTCATATCCCGGCAGGCACAGAAGCACACTTTGATAAGATGGATGTAACTGTAGAAAGCAACTATCCGTGGGATGGCAGAGTGACCTATCATATAACCGGAAAAACAGAGGAAGAGACTATCCTGGGAATCCATATCCCATCCTGGGTACGTCCGGGTTCTGTTCAGGTACGTATAAATGGAAAAGAGAAGAATATCACTGCAGATGTGGAAAAAGGATATCTGATCCTTAAGAGAGTGTGGGAAAATGATGAAGTAGAACTTGTTTTTCCGATGAAGATCCGCAAGATTTATGCAAACCTTAAAGTAAGGGAAGATGCCGGCTGTGTAGCATTTATGCGCGGGCCGATCGTTTATTGTTTCGAGGGTGTGGACAATCCGGGCCTGCTTCAGTCTTACCACATCTTTGAAGATGCAAAGATGGAAGAGGAAGTCTGCAAAGAAGGCCTGCTGGAAGGCTGCGTCCTGCTTAAGATCAAAGCACGTAAGCTGGAAACAGTGGAGATTCTCTGTACAGTGATATTGCACCGGTGAGAACGCTGACAACACTGACAGCAGTGCCGTATTACACATGGGCAACCGCGGAGAAAATCAGATGAGAGTCTGGATGCGCGGAGAATAACCGGAGAATCAGATGGAATATAAAACAAAAGCAAGGAACTATGTGGCAAAACACATCGGTTCCTTGCTTTTTGCTGTTTTCAGATATTCTGTAAAATTATACATTTGGAGTATAATGCACTTTCACATTAATATCCTGATTATAGTTTCCGAAATCTTTTCCGAAGAGTGTCAGACCGCCAATATTCTGAGATGGTTCATCCACCTGGAAACGGAATACCATATCATCCTGAGAGGTAAAAGTGAGCTGCTGTGTATTCACATCAGAGATCTTTAATCCATCGATAAAAGTACCGTGACGGTCAATGACAAGCATTTTCAGAAGACCATACTGATTCCAGTTCGGGAACCACCAGTCGGGAGTGAACATACCGTGGACATCACCGAAATCTCCGGGGCTTGTCCAGGTTCCGACCTTTGTATTATTCAGGAAAAAGGAAATATCAGAAGGCCAGTCACTGTTGACTCCGGGAGCTTCTGAACTGATTTCAAAGGAGAGTGTCAGCCGGTCAATCTTCTGTCCCGGAGGCAGCATATTTGGAATGCGGTAATCAATAAATCCCCGTCCAAACCATAAAATCTTTGCATCTACATGGCTCGGATGAGCAAAATAACGAGGATCATCTACCTCACCGATGAGATTATCGGTAGTAGACAGCCCACAGGTTGGATAGACAGAATAATTAAAGTAGTTGCCGATCGGAATGTCAATAGAGTAACTGTCCTCAGCCGGGCTGTCATTGTTAGAGGCAATATCAACCAGGATCTTGTCAACATTAATGCGACAGACCTTCTGGTTTCCGTGGCCGGAATGCTCTGGAAGAATTGCGAGAATTCCGGATTCTTCGAGTTTCTTTACATGGCTGGTCAGGGCACCGTTGGTAATCCCCAGACTGGAAGCCAGTTCATTCATATTCATTTCCTGATGCTCAAGGAGAGTCTGGATCAGCCGTATGCGGATGTCAGAACCAAGAGCTTTGAAGACAGGGACCGCCTGCTCCAGACTTTTAATATATAACATAACGGATTTCCCTTTCTGTTAAAAATGATTTTGTAACGTTTACGGTAAATTATAACGAATCTGAAAAAAATGTGCAACGAAAAGAAAAAAATATGGTTGATATTTTCTGAAAAATGCAGTACAATTTTAAATATATAAAAAATAATTTATATAAACCTAAAATAAAAAGCGAACAGGGGGGCATACAATGAGTGAAGAACTTAAGTATAATGAGCCATGGATTCTGCAGAGAGCAGATCCATATGTTTACCGCCACACAGATGGAAACTATTATTTTACAGCATCCATACCGGCCTATGACCGGATCGTGCTGAGAAGAAGCAAAACTCTGGCAGGACTGAAAGATGCGGAAGAAGTGACAGTCTGGGAGAAACACAAAGAAGGAATCATGAGCGAACATATCTGGGCGCCGGAGCTTCATTATCTGGATGATAAATGGTATATCTATTTTGCAGGCGGGGACAAAGATGATGTCTGGGCAATCCGCCCATATGTGTTGGAATGTGCAGATACAGATCCGCTTACAGGAGTCTGGACAGAGAAAGGTAAGATGGGACGTGCGGATGCAGATGAATTTTCTTTTGAAGCTTTCTCTCTGGATGCAACAGTATTTGAAAACAAGGGAAAACATTACTATGTATGGGCTGAGAAGGTAGGAGTTGGCAAGCAGATTTCCAACCTTTATATTGGTGAAATGGAAACTCCGTATAAACTGAAAACCGTCCAGGTACTTCTCACTTCACCGGATTATGACTGGGAAAGAGTTGGGTTCTGGGTGAATGAAGGACCGGCAGTTATTCATCATGACGGCAGGATTTATCTTACCTATTCTGCATCTGAGACCGGTGCTGCATATTGCATGGGAATGCTTACAGCAGATGAAAATTCTGATCTTCTTGATCCGAAATCCTGGACAAAAGAACGTTATCCGGTTCTTCGTACAGATGAGTCCAGAGGAATCTATGGACCGGGGCATAATTCCTTTACTGAAGACGAAGAAGGAAACCCGATCATGGTTTATCATGCGAGAACAGAAGCAGAGATTGAAGGAAATCCGCTGTACAATCCAAACCGTCATGCCATGCTGATGAAAATCCGCTGGGATGAAAAAACAGGCGCACCGATATTTCTTACGAAGATTAACGTAACCTGAGATGGGATAATATTTGGAAAACAGGAGAACTGGTATGAGAAAAAAATGGGGAATAATTCTGGGGCTGACAGGAATGATGCTTCTCGGATCACAGAGTATATATGCTGCGGAAGCTGCTGATGGCACAGCAGAGACAACAGATGCGGCAAACGAAAAAGAAACAGCAGGCACAGATGATATTGAGAGCCGGATTAAGAAAGGCGGATTCACTGCCGGAGTTTCTGTACATGATCCATCTGTCATCAAAGACAATGACACTTACTACATCTTTGGCTCCCATATGGAATCTGCGAAGTCTGCAGATCTGAGAAACTGGATCGGTTTTTCTTCCGGGGTCAACGCAGAGAATAAGCTGTTTGACAATCTTTTTGATGGAGAAGAAGACGGCAATCCGGCAGCGTTTACTTATGTAGGAAAGAACGAGGAAGGTGGTTATTCCGTGTGGGCACCGGATGTCATCTATAACAAAAAAATGGGAAAATATGTGATGTATTTCTGTACCACATCTTCTTATGTGAAATCCAATATCTGCTTTGCAACAGCAGACGACATTGAAGGTCCGTATCACTATGAGGATACATTCCTGTACTCTGGTTATAGCTATCATGATGTTAAGGAAAGTAATATCGAAGAACTGATGGGAACAGACCCGAGGCCATATACAGCAGCGTCTTATGACAACAATAACTGGCCAAACTGTATTGATCCGGATGTTTTTTATGATGAAGACGGGCGTATGTGGATGGTTTATGGATCCTGGTCCGGCGGTATTTTTCTGATTGAGATTGATGAAGAGACCGGCTATCCGATTTATCCGGAAGCAGACGAAGAAAATCATGTGGACAGCTATTATGGTAAGAAACTTCTCGGTGGTTATCACAACTCCATCGAAGGCCCGCATATTATGTATGATGAGACCAGTGGATACTATTATCTGTTTTTGTCCTATGGAAATCTGCAGGCAAAAGGAGGTTATCAGATGCGACTCTTCCGCTGTGACACTGTGGACGGAACTTATACAGATGCAGCAGGGAAGGATATGTATTTATTTGTGGAGCATAAAGATCATGGGCTGAAAATGATGGGAAATTATACATTCCCAAGTCTTACCCAGACCTATATGGCACCTGGCGGACAGACTGCATTTGAAGATGAAGATGGTAAATTATACCTGATCTATCATCAGCGTTTTGCTAAAACCGGAGAACTTCATGAGCCTCGCGTACATCAGTTGTTCCGCACAAAAGACGGATGCTGGTTGCTGCGCCATTTGCCACAGACGGCGAGACGTTGAAAGAGGATGGATATTCCGGGGATGAAATCAAGGGTACTTTTTATCTGGTAAACCATGGTACGGATATTTCGGACAAAGTACATAAACCGCAGAGAATTCAGCTTAATGCAGACGGAACAGTTACCGGAGAAGAACTGGAAGGCACATGGGAAGCGGAAGAAGGCACACCATATATTGATGTGACTCTCGGTGAAAATACTTATACAGGAGTTGTCCTGGAAATGACCGATGAGGCAGGCAATGATACGATGTGCTTCAGCGCTAAGGGTGACAATAATGAAACCATATGGGGTGTGAAATATTTGTTGCCATAAATGGCTGCGGGAGTATTTGGGCAGTATATAAATCTGAAGTCGGGCGGAGAAATCAGATGTTTTTGGGATGATATCCGATGGTAATCCGTATATGCTGGTTATAATCTCCGAAACCTGCACCAAAAAGGGTACACCCGCCGGGATGTTCAGCGCCCGGAAGAACAGAAAAGCGCAATTTCATAACGGACTGATCAGTGAGTGCAAGCTGTCTGGTGGAAACATCGGACAGCTTTTCTGCGTCCAGATAAGTGCCTTCAGGAGTGATCGTCAGTTTTTTCAGCAAACCATACTGATTTAGAAAAGAAAACCACCAGGAAGGATTGTATTTCCCTCTGCGATTTCCGTAATCTCCAGGACTGGTCCAGGTGCCAAGGATCACACCGTTCAGGGAAAAGGTAATATCCGAAGGCCATACATCACAGAATCGGGGTGCCTCGGAACTGATCTCAAAGGAAACCGTCAGTTCTTCGATCGCGCTGTGCTCAGGGATGAAATTGGGCAGTATATACTCCAGATATCCGGTGGTGAACCAGACGATCCTTGCCTGGCGGCTGACGGGGTGTATGAAATACCGTGGCTGATCCAACTGTCCTACAAAAGAAGTAGAAGTTGCCATACCACAGGTGGGAGTTACCGAAAAATCAGAAAAATGTCCCACACCGATTTCTGCACTGTAAATCTGCAGTTCAGGACCGGAAAGTGCCATATTTACCAGAAGCTGATCCCAGTCTTTTATAAAATAGCAGCGTTTCTGTGTTCCGTGTGTGAGAGATTCATCCTGAATTCTATCAGCCGGCTTCAGCCAGAAGATTAAGGTGAGGGGACAGGGTTGTAACAGGGATTTTCAGGCTTTGTGCAATTTGCTTAATGTTCAGACCTTCTTTTTCCTGAATCAGACGTAAGATCTGTACACGGACAGGGGAACCGAGAGCTTTGAAGATGGCAAGACCATCGGAAACAGAACAGGATTTCATGTAAAAACCTCCTTTTGACTGTATTTACAGGCATATAACACTAAATAAGAATTTTTAGGAAAATACGTTTTGATTAGTTATTTTACCATAAAATCAGTTAAAAAAATATAGGAAAATAGCAAAAAAATGGATAGATTGACGAATAAATATCATACATTTATTTTTAGATAAAACTAAAATAATAAAAAATAAATCAAAAATATATTGACATTTACAGGAATAAATTATATAATATCAACATAAACCGGTGATGAAAATAAAAAAGTTGTGCAAAATGACTATAATAAAAAGAAAGACTATATATTTTAAAAAAATACGAAATGATTATGAAGTTTGTACAATGGCATCATTGAAACCGGAAGAGCGCAAAGAAATGCAAAAAAGGAGGATCTTTTTATGAAGAGAAGAAAATTGTTCGCGTTACTTATGACTGCGGCTATGGCAGTGTCCAGCATGAGCATGGCAGTGAATGTCTTTGCGGAAGAAGACACAACAGAGGAAGCTGCTGAGAGCGAAGAACCGGCTGAGGGAGAACCTACAGCAGTAACAACCGTAGGTCCTGATGATGGAACAAAGTATGAGATGTGGTCATTCGTAGACCTGCATAACGAATTTTACGGAAAAATGGTAGACAAGTGGAATGAAGAGAATCCGGACAAACAGATTCAGATTACATTCAGTACATATCCATACGCTGATATGCATAATAAATTAATGATGTCCTTACAGGCAGGATCTGGTGCTCCTGATCTCTGCGACATCGAGATCGGACAGTTCCCGAACTATTCCGGCGATGACAGCCCGTTATATTCTATGAATGATGCACTTGCTCCTTATGAAGATACAATGGTACAGTCCAGACTTGATGTTTATTCCAAGGCTGACGGAACAAGACTTGGTGTTCCTTTCCATGTAGGTGCAACTGTTATGTACTGGAACGCAGATCTTCTTGAATCCTACGGATTAGATTACAAATCTGTAAAGACATGGGATGATTATACCAAACTTGGTGAAGAGTTAAAAGAGGCTTCCAATGGTGAAGTGTATTTAACTTCTGTTGATACAGGCGGTGTTGACTGGATGTGGCTTGCAATGGCTGAGAACGGTGAAGACTGGACAGGCGGTCCGGACGGAACTGTAAACGTACAGCTTGATTCCGTAAAAGAAATGCTCACAATGCAGCAGAACTGGTTAAATGATGGAATCGCAATGGTATCCACAGACGGACATGTTGACCTTGAAGCCGGATTCTCTAATATCATGGAGGGCAAAATTGCTTCCTTCCCGAAAGCTATGTGGTACATGAGCCGTTTCAAAGATTACATGCCGGAGATGGAAGGCAAATATGACATCACAACATGCCCTGTATTTGAAGAAGGACAGAAATGCTCCGTTGGTATCGGTGGTACAGGTACTGTTGTAACAAATCAGTGTGAGAATCCTGAACTTGCAGCTGAATGGCTTGCATGGGCTAAATGCTCTGAAGAAGGTGAAAACCTGATCTGGAACGAACTTGGATTTGATGTCTGCAATACAGCATTATGGTCTGATGAAGCGTTTGCTTATGATGAGTCCAATACATATAACACATTCTTCCGCGTAAAACCATACGAAGTTCTGAATGAACTTGCTGAAAATGATGCAATCGGAACTGTTTATACAACAAAGAACTCTCCGACACTGAACGACTACATGTGTACAACAACTCTGAACAATGTATTAGAGGATGGTATGGATGTAGAAGAAGCACTTCAGGATGCACAGGATTATCTGGATTTTGAGTGTGAATAATGAAAAGATAACAGTTCACTGATCAAGTGAATAATAGATGGAAACTGCGGCAGGCCTGCAGTGACCGAAATGATACGGGAGGCCGGGGAATCGCATTCCCTGACCTCCTTTTACTGTTATCCTGGTGAGAATTTCACAGGATGTGGAATCTGATTTCTCACCAGGATAACGGTAATAAGAAAAAATTACTTGTAACTATTCAGTAAGCAGTGCTTTTATGAGATGCTGAAAAGTTGCTGCTATTTTTAGAAGAGGAGGAATTCATTGTGAATAAAGTGAAAAAGATGCTCTATTCTCAGAAGGTGGCGCCATATGTTTTCGTACTTCCATTTGTTGTCAGTCTTCTGATCTTCTGGTTATATCCGCTCATCAGTGGTGTTGTAATGAGTTTCCAGGATATATCCTTTGGCGGTTCTCAGTGGGTTGGATTGAAGCATTATCATAAACTGGCTTCAGATAAGTTCTTTAAAACAGCTGTATTTAACAGTGTGGAATATATGCTTCTGACACTGCTTCTGCTGATACCTATCCCAATGTTGCTTGCAGTACTGATGGAAAGCCGTCTTACTAAGGCAAAAGGCGTATGGAAAGTGATCATGTATATTCCGGCACTGACATCTGTAGTTATTTCCGGTATGTTATTCCGACTGATGTTCTCAGAAGGTGACAACGGACAGATGAACCAGTTAATGCACTTACTTGGAAATGCCAGCATTCCGTGGCTGAAGGCAAAGACCACAGGATGGGTAGCTCTGTTGCTGCTCTGTATGTGGAGATGGACAGGTGTCAACATGCTGTATTTTATTTCAGGATTAAAAAGTATTGATACTTCCCTTTATGAATCAGCAGATATTGATGGTGCCAATGCAAAACAGAAATTCTGGTATCTTACATTGCCGCTCCTGAAACCGACTACTATCTACGTTGTTACAATTTCTGTATATGCAGGTCTTTCCATGTTTCTTGAGAGCTTTATGCTCTGGAATGGTAACTCCTCACCAAAGAATATCGGTCTTACAATCGTAGGATATCTGTACAAACGTGGTATTGAGAAAAATGATATGGGTTATGCGTGTGCTGTAGGTATGGTACTTCTGGTAATTGCTCTGGCAATCAATATTGTCCAGCTTGTGGCAACAGGAACATTCAAAAAGGAGGAAAAGTGATATGGCAAAAACAGCTGCGCCAAAGACAATGGAATCTAATCATAAAATTGCGACTGTGTTATCCACAGGACTTTTCGCTATTTTGGGTGTACTGATCGCATTTCCGCTTCTTGCAGGATTCTTCGCTTCCTTTCAGGAAGCCGTGAAGTAGTTATGAAGGGTATGTCCCTGAATCTTGATTTTTCTAAGATGCATCTGGACAACTATAAATACCTGTTTTCCGGAAATGAAGATTCCCGTAAATATTTCATGTGGTATAAAAACAGTCTGATCCTGACATTGATCACAGTAGTTCTGACATTACTGGTATGCTATTTTATCGCATATGGTCTGACTATGTATAAATTCAAACTTCAGGGATTTTTATTCTTCCTGGTAATTGCAACTATGTGTGTTCCTTTTGAAATCCTGATGCTTCCTCTTTATAACGAGATAACAACACTTGGGATCATTAACACAAGAGCGGGCGTTATCCTGCCAGTCTGTGCGGAGCTTCGACGATCTTCTTCTTTAAGCAGTATATGCAGAGTCTTCCGAAAGAACTTCTGGATGCGGGAAGAATTGATGGATGTACAGAGTATGGTATCAGTGTTAAGATCATGATGCCGATCACCAAACCGGCATTTGCATCCATGGCGATCCTTTGTGCAATGGGATCCTGGAACAATATGTTATGGCCGATGCTGGTATTCCGTGATACAAGTAAATTTACACTGCAGATCGGTCTGAATACACTGCTGACACCTTATGGAAATAACTACAACCTTCTGATTGCAGGTTCCATGTTTGGTATCCTTCCGATCCTGATCATCTATCTGGTCTTCCAGAGATATCTGATCGATGGTATGACATCCGGTGCTGTCAAAGGTTGATAATTTATAAGAACGGGGGTTCAAAACATTATGGCGAAACAGGCAAAAATGGTAGTGGACAAAGCATTTTCCATTTCCAAAATCGACAAAAGAATTTACGGTTCCTTTATTGAACATCTGGGAAGAGCTGTATACGACGGAATTTATCAGCCGGGACATCCGCTTTCCAATGCTGACGGATTCCGTAAAGATGTCATTGATCTGGTAAAAGAACTGGATGTACCGATCGTACGTTATCCGGGCGGAAACTTTGTATCTAACTTTTACTGGGAAGACAGTGTGGGACCTGTTGAGGAAAGACCTCACAGACTGGAACTTGCATGGAGAAGCCTGGAAAAGAATGAAGTAGGACTTCATGAGTTTAAGAAATGGGCAGATGCAGCCAACTCAGAGGTTATGATGGCAGTCAATTTGGGAACAAGAGGAATCACAGATGCATGCAATCTTCTGGAATACTGTAACCATCCTGGCGGAACCAAATACAGTGATCTTCGTATTAAACACGGACAGAAGGATCCATATGGATTCAAAACCTGGTGTCTTGGAAATGAAATGGACGGTCCATGCAGATCGGTCACAAGACTATGGATGAGTATGGAAGACTGGCAGAAGAGACAGCCAAAGCAATGAAGCTTATTGATTCGTCTATTGAGTTTGTTGTATGTGGAAGCTCTAACCAGGAGATGCCTACATTTGCACTCTGGGAAGATCATGTACTGAGCCATACTTATGATTATGTAGATTACTTATCCCTTCATACATATTATGGAAACCGTTCTGATGACAGCAATGACTTCCTTGCAAAATCGGATGACATGGACGAATTTATCCGTACAATTATTGCAACCTGCGATTATGTAAAAGCAAAAAAACGCAGCAAAAAGAATATGTACCTCAGCTTTGATGAGTGGAATGTATGGTATCATTCAAATGCTGCTGACAATGATATCACAGAGAATCATCGTGGCAGATAGCGCCGCCGCTTCTTGAGGATATTTATAACTTCGAGGATGCCCTGCTGGTAGGGCTGATGCTGATTGTTCTGATCCGTCATTCTGACAGAGTAAAAGTAGCATGCCTTGCACAGCTTATTAATGTTATCGCTCCGATCATGACTGACCCCAACGGAGGCGGCTCCTGGAAACAGACAATTTTCTATCCGTTTATGCATGCCTCCAAATATGGCCGCGGTGTTGCACTCCAGCCGGTGATCTCTTCCACAGAGCATGAGACAAGCGGACACGGAAGCATCACAGATATTGAAGCAGTTGCTGTTTACAATGAAGAGAAAGAAGAAGTTACTGTCTTTGCAGTAAACAGAAATCTGAAAGAGGATGTTGTTCTTAATACAGATGTAAGAAGCTTCGAAGGCTACAGAGTTGCTGAGCATATCGTACTTGAAAGTGATGACCTGAAGGTAGTCAATGCTTTCGGACAGGAAAATGTAAAACCAAAGACAACACAGCAGACAACAATGGACAATGGGGAATTGACAAGTATGCTGCATAAAGCATCATGGAATGTGATCCGTCTTGTAAAAGACAATAAATAAAAATAATCCCTCTTAAGTAGACAAGGTAAATAACCAAAATCTTCTTAAGAGGGATTTTCTATGGCTATTTTGGCAGTGGATAGTGTCGGGAATGTTTCCTGCATATCAGAATTATTTAATCAGAAATGGCTGAAGTGTCTGTATCGTATATTCATGCAGAGCTTCTTTTTTGCTCCTGTCAATCTGCAGATAGTGAGCATAAAGTACATCCAGAACCAGCAGAACAGGGAACTGTGGGGAAATGATATTTCCATATTCCAGATGTTCCATGCTTGCGAAGATGAGCGTCTCATCGCAGAAGTCCTGATAGGATTTGTCCTGTCTTGCGGTCATAAGAAGTGTATAAGCTCCGTGCTGATGTGCAGCCTTCAGAGAAGAGATAATATCATCCGTCTGTCCGCTGACACTGATACCGATGACCAGACAGTTCTCATCCAGAATAACAGAATTCACCTTCATAATATGACTATCTGTAACTGCTTCGATATTCAGTCCGATACGCATGAAACGAAGCTTCATCTCCTGAGCTACGAGACCGGAACTGCCTCTTCCGTAAACATAAACACGAGGTTTGGAAACCAGCAGATTTGTGATCCGTGTGATCTGCGCTTTGTCCAGCAGAGCGTTAGATTTATTCAGAAGTTCCTGATAAGTATTAAATTCCGATACTTCAAAATTCGGAATATTTTCTTCGGGACCTGGTGCCAGGCTCTGCTTATACTCATAAATAAATTCTCTGTATCCGTGAAATCCACATTTCTGGGCGAAACGTGAAAGTGAAGCTTCAGATACATAAAGAAGCCCGGAAATATTTCTGGAAGAAAAATCCTGCTCTTCAGTATTATGAATAAAGAAATCGGCGATTGTTCTTTCCAGCGGAGTGAATGTATGGTAATAAGATTCAATTAAAGGAATAATTTTATGTTTGTTTAATGACATATGGAATCCTTTCTGTATGGTGGAATTGCTATAGATTACTATAACATTGCAGAATTTGTTTCACAAGGAGAATGTAAATATTTTCATGAAAATATAAACAAGGAAGTAATTTCGGCAAGCTTTAAAAACCGAACTGTAAAATGGCTCAAAATAATAAAAAATGAAAGAAGATTCTAAAAACAATACATTCATTGAAAATAGAACCAACGGGAATTATAATGAGTTTATAACAAATCGGAAGTGTCAGATGACACGCAAAAAAGGAGAAAACTATGATTATTTATGTAGGTAAAGATTATCAGGACGTAAGCAGAAAAGCAGCTAATATCATGTCTGCCCAGATTATTATGAAACCAAACGCAGTTCTTGGACTGGCAACAGGCTCTACACCGGTCGGATTATATAAACAGCTTATCGAGTGGTACAACAAAGGTGACCTTGATTTCTCACAGATCACATCTGTAAACCTGGATGAGTATAAAGGACTTTCCGGTGACAATGACCAGAGCTACCGTTATTTCATGAACACAAACCTGTTCGATCATGTAAACATTGACAAAAACAAAACCTATGTACCAAACGGACTGGAAGAAGACAGCGACAAAGCATGTGCAGATTATAATGAGATCATCCGCAGTGTAGGTGGAATTGATATCCAGCTTCTGGGAATCGGCGGAAACGGACATATTGGTTTCAATGAACCCGGAGAAGCTTTTAAGAAGGAAACTCATTGTGTAGACCTTACAGAAAGCACCATCAAGGCAAATGCAAGATTTTTTGAAAGTATGGATGAAGTTCCGAAACAGGCATACACCATGGGAATCAAGAACATTATGGCAGCAAAGAAAATTCTTCTTGTAGCAACAGGAAGTGCCAAGGCAGATGCTTTGTACAAATCTCTGTACGGACCGATCACACCGAATGTACCTGCATCTATCCTTCAGCTTCATCAGGATGTAACTGTAGTGGCAGATGAAGATGCTTTAAGTCTTATTAAAGAAAAAGGACTTTTATAATACCGGCTCTTGTGTGATAATAACAGTATCAGTGGAAAGAATTGCCTGACAGAGATAAAGTCAGGGAAATACTTAATAATTCACTTCAGCGAGAAAAGAGGCAAAAATCAGATGATTATAAAGAATGGAAAAGTTTTTCAGGAAGATGGCAGTTATAAAGTCACAGATCTGTATGTAGAGAACGGCAGAATTGTGGCTTCAGCAGATGAAGTAACCGACAAAACGCAACTGGATGCATCAGGACTGAAGATTCTGCCCGGACTGGTAGATATCCACAGCCATGGTGCAGTCAGACATGATTTCTCAGACGCAGATGTTGATGGGTTAAGAACAATCCTTCAGTATGAAAAATCTCAGGGAATCACATCCTATTGCCCGACATCCATGACACTTCCGAAAGAGGAGCTGCTTAAGATTTTCCAGACTGCAAAAGATGTAGAACAGGATGAAACCTGTGCACGTATTGTGGGTATCAATATGGAAGGACCTTTCCTTGATCCTGCGAAAAAGGGAGCACATGTAGAAGGTTATATCCGTAAACCGGATATTGAATTTTTCAGAGCATGTAACGAAGCTGCGGGCGGAATGATCAAACTGGTAACTCTTGCACCGAATATGGAAGGCTCTGAGGAATTTATCAGAGAATTACATAATGAAGTGGTTATTTCCATCGGACATACAGCAGCAGATTATGGCTGCGCAGCAGAAGCGATGAAAGAGGGAGCACTTCATGTGACTCATCTTTATAATGCCATGAATCCTATGGGACACAGAGAACCCGGTGTGATTGGCGCAGCAGCAGACAATCAGGACTGTATGGTAGAACTGATCGGTGATGGGATTCATATCCATCCTGTAACTGTACGCAATACCTTCCGTTTATTTGGAGACAGCAGAGTCGTCCTTATCAGTGACTCCATGATGGCAACAGGTATGGAGAACGGACTGTATGAACTGGGCGGACAGGAAGTGACCATGAAAGACAGAAAGGCAACTCTGGCAGATGGAACGATCGCCGGTTCTGCAACCTGCCTTTTTGATTGTATGAAGTGTGTTATTTCCATGGGTGTACCGGAAAGAGAAGCGATTCTGGCAGCAACAGCAAATCCGGCGAGAAGTATTGGGATTTATAATGAAGTGGGTTCCTTACTCCCGGAAAACGGGCAGATATTGTGTTGACAGACGAAGAGTTGAATATTGTTAAGGTACTGTAGTGTAAAAGAAAAGCTTTCCGACAGAATGTGCACAGATAAGAGTATGGACATTTTGCCGGAATGCAGTTCTGTATCAAGGAGAAAAATGATAACTAAAAAAGAGATTTTAGATGCGATTCATGGAAAAATGATCATTTCCTGTCAGGCGGTAGAAGATGAACCATTATATGTAGAAGAGAAATCCATTATGTACCTGATGGCACGCGCTGCAAAACAGGCAGGCACACCTGCAATCCGTACAAGCAGTATCCGCGATGTCATAGCGATCAAAGAAGAAACAGGTCTTCCGGTGATCGGTCTGGTGAAAATCCAGTATCCCGGATATGAAGGATATATCACACCTACCATGAAAGAAGTAGACGATCTGGTAGCAGCAGGATCTGATGTTGTAGCTCTGGATTGTACACTTCGCAAGCGTGGTGATGGCATAACTGTCAATGAGTTTATCGCACAGATCAAAGAGAAATACCCGGATATTATCCTGATGGCAGATATTTCTAATTATGAAGAAGGTATCAATGCATGGAAGTGTGGTGTGGATATTGTTGGAACAACCATGAGCGGTTACACTGATTACACTTCAAAAAAGGATGAACCAGATTATGAACTGATGGAGAGGCTTGCAAAAGATACAGATATTCCGGTTATCGGAGAAGGCAAGATCCATTATCCGGATCAGGCTGTAAAAGCACTACAGACAGGTGTATGGGCGATCGTGGTAGGCGGAGCGATCACACGTCCGCTGGAAATCGCACAGAGATTTCAGAAGGCAATTGAAGCAGGTAAATAAAATGCGAACAAAAAAGGATGTGTCAGAGTTGCACATCCTTTGTTATAGCAAGTGCAGTATTTTATGGAATGGCTATAAATAAACAGCCGGCCGACTTTTGCAGTAACTGAACCGGACTGCAGAGAATTTTTAGTGCAGAAATCGGAACTTGGTGTTAGAATAGAAGCGTCATATGATAAGCAGAACTTATCCACATCAGAAGATATTTAGTTACTGTGAACGGAGTGAACAGTAACGATATTTATGAGGAAACAATCCCTCCGGTTACAGAAGAATGTGGAAATTAAAAAACTCAGATAAGATCTATGAATGGAAGATGCCAGACTATTTGGATACGATCTGATCTGAGATAATAGAAGAACTGAGACAAAAGAAAGGAACAATACGAATGAGATTATTGATCGTGCGACATGGAGATCCGGATTATTCCATTGATTCTCTTACAGAAAAAGGCTGGAAAGAAGCAGAATATCTGTCAGAAAGATTGTCAAAACTTGATGTAAGGATTTCTATGTATCACCTCTTGGAAGGGCAAAGGATACAGCCTCTTTTACATTGAAGAAAATGAACCGTACAGCAGTTGAGTGTGACTGGCTGAGGGAATTTGATGTTCTGATTGATCGCCCGGATGTTACTGACAGGCAAAAGAGATTATGGGACTGGCTTCCACAGGACTGGACACAGGATGAGAGATTTTACCAGTATGATCACTGGTATGAAAACGAGAGACTTCAGCAGTCTGATGCCAAAGGATACTATGACTATGTAACAGGAAAGTTTGATAAGCTTCTTGCCGAACATGGTTATGTACGTGAAGGACATTATTACAGAGTGGAGAAACCAAATGAAGATACGCTGGTATTCTTCTGCCATTTTGGTCTGGAATGTGTGCTTCTTGCGCATCTGATCGGTGCTTCTCCAATGGTACTGTGGCATGGATTCTGCGCAGCACCAAGTTCAGTGACAACTGTCAATACAGAAGAACGAAGAGAAGGAATCGCAAGTTTTCGTATCAGCGCATTTGGTGATATTTCCCATTTATATGTGCATGATGAACCACCGGCATTTGCTGCAAGATTCTGTGAAATGTACAGTAATACGGATGAGCGCCACGATTGATTAACCAGGTAATTCACCTGCGGAGCCATGCATTTCCTGCAGGAACTGGTTCAGGATTATCTGATCCTGGCACATCCACAGGCAGATCTTCCGCAGATTGAGCATGCAGAGGAAATTACACATGGAGATAAAGAAGAGATATCCACCGGAAAGCCCGCTCCTGTGGAGTTTCCATCACTGTTTTACTGACAGCAATGATGCTGTGTTCTATTCGGGAAGAGATTCCAAAGAATCAGCAGAAACGACCGGTAGCATTGATGATTCCGGTGAATCTGAGAAATTATTTTCCGTCTCAGTCTATGACAAATTTCTTTGGATGGATTGAGGTGGGATATATATTTTCTGATGATCGGGGCCAATCTGGGAAGCAGGAGCATTACGGCAGTTTATTCCAATATCGGCATTATCCGTTTGCCGGAGGAGTACAAAGAATATATTCAGCATTTTGGGATTTTTGCAAGTACCAATTCTCTGCAGATGTGTTCCTGCTCTTATGGGGATGAGATGGTACTGGGATTTACTTCCAAGATACCGGATAACAGTATCCAGAGAAATTTCCAGAGGATGCTCGGCGAGGAGAATGTTTCCCACAGAGAATTAAAGAATGAATTTCCGGGATATGGAGAAAAGCACAGGCTTGAGAAAAAAGAAAATCAGAAGGTTATCCAGACTTTCAGCTTCCTGTGTCTGGCAATTGCGGTAATTTGCGGAATGATTAATTTTATGATGGCAGGTGTACTGAACTGGTTCTGGTTTGCAGGAGCAGGATGTGCCTGTGCATGGCTGGTTGTTATGGTAGCATATTATAAACGCAGGAATATTCTGAAGAATGAAATGTGGCAGCTTTTGCTCATATCAGTAATTGCGATCCTATGGGACCGGTTTACCGGATGGAAGGGCTGGTCTGTGGATTTTGTGATTCCTTTCGGGATATTGGCAGTGCAGTTTCTGTTCCTGTGATCGCAAAAATAAACCGTCTGGAAAGGGAAGAATATCTGTTTTATCTTGTACAGGCCGGAATTGCAGGACTGATTCCGATGATATTGGTTTGGACTGGAATTGTGCAGTTTGCCGTACCTTCAGTAATCTGTGCCGGAATCAGTTTTCTGACATTGGCTGCACTGTTTATCTTCTGCAAGAAGGATACGATGCGGGAGTTTCATAAGAAACTGAGGATGTAGAAATATGGTCTTGACACACATGGGATAAAAGATTATACTTTATCCATGTAAAGAAAGGGGAGCTTGTGAGTGCAGGCTGAGAGGAAGTCATCAACTTCGACCCATATACCTGATTTGGATAATGCCAACGTAGGAACCTATAAGATATGATTTTAAAGGGAGATGACTGGCATCTCCTTTTTATTTATCTCATGCATTTGAAGAAATTCAGCTGTCCGGTAATCAATCTGTAATAAGTGAGAGAAAACCGGGGGCTTATAGGGAAATTTACATTATAACAGATGAATATTGGGAAAGATGAGAGTGAACAGAGTTCATGAAGGGGTGCACCACCGCGGGTGTATTCTTTTGTGGACTCTTTTTTATGTTGTAGAGGCCGGACCTTCTTTTCCCGGAAAGGAGAAAGTATGCTTATTACTGTTAATGGAAAAACAAAAGAATTGCAGAATACTCTTACAATAGGGCAATATCTGGAGGAAAACAGCTATGTGCCCAGCCAGATCGCAGTAGAATTAAATGAAAGAATTCTGTCAAAAGCCGAGTACAGCACTACTGTTTTACATGAAAACGACATACTGGAAATAGTCAGCTTCATGGGAGGTGGAAGATAAACAGGAATATCCTGATATCACATTATAATATACGAAAGAAGGACTTAAATTATGAGTACAAATAATGAAGACAAACTGATTCTGGGAGGTCATGAATTTACTTCCCGTTTTATTCTGGGATCCGGAAATTTTCTCTGGATCTGGTGAAAGCATGTATTGAAAAGGCAGATGCGCAGATCATCACTCTGGCTCTGCGTCGTGCCAATGAAGGTGGACTGGCAAATATTCTGGACTATATTCCGAAAAATGTTACTCTTCTTCCCAATACGTCAGGTGCCAGAAATGCAGAAGAAGCAGTTCGTATTGCCAGGCTTTCCAGAGAAATCGGATGCGGTGATTTCGTAAAGATCGAAGTGATCCATGATTCAAAATATCTGCTTCCGGATAACTATGAAACTGTTAAAGCTACAGAAATTCTTGCAAAAGAAGGATTTGTAGTAATGCCTTATATGTACCCGGATTTGAATGCAGCCAGAGATCTGGTAAATGCCGGAGCTGCCTGCATCATGCCGCTGGGTTCTCCGATCGGTTCTAATAAAGGTCTGTGCACTAAGGAATTTATCCAGATTTTGATTGACGAAATTGAGCTCCCGATCATTGTAGATGCAGGAATCGGACGTCCTTCTCAGGCGTGTGAAGCCATGGAGATGGGGGCATCTGCAGTTATGGCAAATACTGCGATTGCCACAGCAGGTGATGTGCAGATAATGGCTGAAGCATTTAAAAAAGCTATTGAAGCAGGACGAAGTGCATACCTTGCCGGACTGGGAAGAACCCTGGAAAAAGGTGCAAGCGCATCCTCTCCACTGACTGGTTTTCTTCATGAGTAATAAATAAAAAATCATTCTAAGATGCATTATTTTAGAGGATTGCTATAACTGCGGAGTAGGTATTAATTTATAGGAAAACGAAAGTTGCCAAATGGTAATAAAGAGGAGAAAACATCAATGGAAACAACAGAAAAAAATATGGAACATGGGGAACACTTCAACGAAAGTATTGTCAATGAAGTGATTCTGGAGGATATGAAAAAGAACAGGATCGATCATATGAAATATCTTCCGGGAATGGAAGTACTGGAAGAATCAGACGTGATGGATCAGGTTATTTCTGCCATGAATGCTTACGATTATGATAAATATACAGAGGCAGATGTACGCAGGGCACTTGCTCATGATAACCGTACACCAGAGGATTTTCAGGCATTGCTGTCTCCGGCTGCGTTGCCTCTTCTGGAGGAAATCGCGCAGGCTGCGCAGAAAGAAACCAGGAAACATTTTGGGAACAGTGTGTATATGTTTACCCCTATTTATATTGCAAATTACTGTGAGAATTACTGTATTTACTGCGGATTTAACTGCCATAATAAGATCCGCAGAGCAAAGCTGAATGCAGAAGAGATTGATAAGGAAATGGCTGCTATCGCAAAGACAGGACTGCAGGAAATCCTGATTCTTACAGGAGAGAGCAGAGCAAAATCTGATGTAAAATATATCGGAGAAGCATGTAAGATTGCCCGGAAATATTTCAAAGTAATCGGACTTGAAGTTTATCCTATGAATTCAGATGAGTATGCACATCTCCATGAATGCGGAGCTGATTATGTAACGGTATTCCAGGAGACTTATAATTCAGATAAGTATGAAACTCTGCATCTTGCAGGGCACAAGCGTATATTTCCTTATCGTCTGAACGCACAGGAACGTGCTTTAAAGGGTGGTATGCGAGGAGTAGGATTTGCTGCACTTCTGGGACTGGATGATTTCCGTAAGGATGCTTTTGCCACCGGATATCATGCATATCTTTTGCAGAGAAAATATCCTCATGCAGAGATTGCATTTTCCTGTCCGAGACTTCGGCCGATCATCAACAATGACCGTATTAATCCTATGGATGTACATGAACCACAGCTGCTTCAGGTGGTCTGCGCCTATCGTCTGTTCATGCCATTTGCAAGCATTACAGTATCTACCAGAGAGTGTGAGCGTGTCCGCGATAACCTGGTTGGAATTGCTGCGACAAAGATTTCAGCAGGAGTCAGCACAGGAATCGGAAGTCATGTGGAGGATATCGAAGATAAAGGAGATGACCAGTTTGAGATTTCAGACGGAAGGTCTGTAGATGAAGTCTATAAGGCACTTTTGGATCATGATCTTCAGCCGGTTATGAATGATTATGTGTACCTCTAAAATGCAGAAAAATCCTTATGAAAATGTAATTGCAGTGACCAACCGCTCCCTGTGTCAGCGTCCCTTTGCAGAACAGATCGAGCGTGTATGCAGCCTTCATCCGAAGGCGGTTATTCTGAGGGAAAAGGATCTGCCGGAGGAAGAATATTCTCGTCTGGCAGAGCAGATACTGGAAATCTGTAAGAGATATCAGGTTCCCTGCATATTACATACCTATGTAAACGTAGCAGAAAAACTGCATCATCCATACATTCATCTGCCAATATTTCTGTTGGAAAAATATGAGGGAAAGCTTGGAGGTTTCCGGCAGATCGGAAGTTCAGTTCACTCCGTAGAAGATGCATTGAAAGCAGAAGTCTGGGAGCTGATTATCTTACGGCAGGACATATTTATACAACTGACTGTAAAAAAGGACTTCCACCCAGAGGACTGGAATTTCTGGAGAATGTCTGTAAAGCAGTAAAGATTCCTGTATATGCCATAGGAGGGATACATCCGGGAACAGGACAGTTAAATGAGATTATGGAACATGGTTCAGCCGGTGGATGTATTATGTCAGATATGATGAAGATATAGTAAATAAAAAGCCGTATTTCAACAATCAAACATGTTGAAATACGGCTTTTATAAAAGCATCATTCATCAAAAATAGTAACAATTTCACCATCCAGAATACGGTTTGTATTCTTTACGGCACAGAAGTTTCCGCACATACTGCAGGTGTCTTCTTTCTCAGGTTTGGCCTCTGCGCGGTAGCGTCTTGCTTTCTCAGGATCCATGCTGAGTTTGAACATTTCTTCCCAGTCAAGACGTTTTCTCGCTTCGCTCATCTTATAATCCCATTCTGCGGCACCGGGAACTCCTTTGGCAATATCAGCAGTATGAGCAGCAATTTTGGCAGCGATAATTCCCTCTTTTACATCAGCTGCATTTGGCAGACGAAGATGTTCTGCAGGTGTTACATAGCAGAGGAAAGCAGCACCTGAATAAGCAGCAATCGCACCGCCGATTGCGGAAGTAATGTGGTCATATCCGGGAGCAACATCTGTTACAAGCGGTCCAAGTACATAGAAAGGAGCGCCATGGCAAAGAGTTTTCTGGATTTCCATATTAGCTGCGATCTGGTTCAGCGGCATGTGGCCAGGTCCCTCGATCATAACCTGAACATCCTTTTCCCATGCACGTTTGGTAAGCTCACCGAGAGTGATCAGCTCTTCAATCTGTGCAGTATCAGTTGCATCTGCAATACATCCGGGACGACATGCATCTCCCAGACTTAAAGTGATATCATACTCTCTGCAGATATCAAGAATTTCATCAAAATGTTCATAGAACGGGTTCTCTTTTCCTGTCATTTCCATCCATGCGAACATAATAGAACCACCTCTGGAAACAATGTTCATGAGACGTTTATTCTGTTTGAAACGTGCTGCGGTTGCACGATTCATACCGCAGTGGATAGTCATAAAATCCACGCCGTCTTCTGCATGCATACGTACGATATCAATCCACTCTTCAGAAGTAATCTTGCCAAGTGCTTTGTGATAATATACTACTGCGTCGTAGATTGGAACAGTACCGATCATTGCCGGACATTCGGATGTAAGTTTGCGGCGGAAGCTTCTGGTATCTCCGTAGGAGCTGAGATCCATGATGGCTTCTGCACCCATTTCTACTGCTGAATGTACCTTTTCATATTCCATATCAACGTCTTTCCAGTCTCTGGAAACACCTAAATTTACATTGATCTTGGTGGTCAGCTTTGCACCGACACCGCTCGGACTGATGCTCTTGTGATTTTTGTTGCAGGGAATAATTACCTGTCCTTTTGCAATCAGTTCTCTTAATTCTTCCACGTCAAAGTGTTCTTTTTCTGCTACGATTTCCATCTGTGGTGTGATGATTCCCTGACGTGCCGCGTCCATCTGCGTTGTATACTGTGTCATTTTTTCCTCCTTGCCCTGCACTGTGGGCTCTTAATTGCTGCACATAGTAATAGATAAACAGCAATATTAAATGAACTGCGCCTCCTGCATACAGCAGGGACTTGCACCTGCGCATATTCGTAAGTTTTTAAGTAAACTACTGGTGTGACAGAGAGTGGTGCCCCCGGTCTGTCGTGGCAATATTTTATTGCCTTTCAGGCGTATGAAATCATTTGCCTGACTATTTGTCCGCAATTAAAACAAGGGGGAGATAATATGATATGTCCGTTCAGAGTAAAAGGAAAACTGCAATATGCCAACAAGCATATTGCAGTGTGGAAGAACTATAACTTTCCCTACGTTGGCATTATCCAAATCAGGTAATGGGTTAAAGCGATACAGCTTACTCTCAGCCTGTTTATACAAGCACCCCTTGTCTCAATTATAATCAGTGTATCACTTAGATATGGGAAAGTCAATATAAAATTTTGGCTACGTCATTGATAACGTAGCCGGATTTATGCAATTGCTATGGATAACTATGGTCAGACTAAGGACATATTATAGGCTTTGGAATCAGAATGCCATACTTTGTTTTTCATTTTTTTATTGGCAATTACCTTAATGCCGTACTTGGTATTCTTTTTCATTCCGGTGAGTGTAAAGAAATTGGAAGTTGTTGTTTTTACTTTTTTGAAAGAACTGCTTCCCGGATATTTTATGTAAATACTGTAATTGTCTGCACCGGCAGTTCTGTTCCATTTTACGCTCATGGAGCTGTTTGTGTTGCCTGCTTTCTGAAGAGTGATGACATTGGAAATATATCTGTCCGTAGAGGTTGAACTTACATACCGTTTATTTCCCAGAACCAGGTAAGGGTAAATCTTCACCTGATAAAATGTATTGCCGGATATTGGAATGGTAAAGGAATATCTGGTATTAAAATATTTAGTTATAAGTTTGTGGGCTGCAGAACTCTGGTATACAACCTTATAACCTGTAATGGAGTTTGAAGGGTTTACAGTCTGCATATTGAAGGTATATCTGCCGGTTGATGCATAGGAAGATTTAATCTTTACCTTTGAATAAAGCGTGGTACATCCCACAGTACGGGAAGAAATCGCAATGCCGGATGAATTCAGTGCTGTGATTTTAATAACGTAAGCAGTTCCTGCTTTTAGCTTATTGATCTTAGCTTTGTTGCGGGTATTGCCAATATAGCCGAGAAAACGATAGGAAGAGGAACTTAAAGGGCTGATATTGACAGCATATTTGGAAGCATTGGTAACAGGGTTCCACTGAATAGTTACAGAATTCTCGGAAGCTGCTGTCTGTCTGATCCCTGGCTGGGCGGTAAGAGAAGCGCAGGCATTCTGTGCATCGGATGATTCAATGGCAGGGGTGTCAGAATCGTCACTTTGAGCCTGTTCTACAGATTGTTCAGCGGGTGCCAGCTGTGCTGTGGCTGCGAATACAGAGGAAGCGGACGATAACGTGAGAACAGCACTGAGTGCAATACTCACAAAGAATTTTTTAAAACTTCTTGCTTTCATAGTAAAACCTCCTTTTGAAGTGCAAAACGAGAGAAAAAAATCGTTTTGCAGATAGTACACCGAAGTGTGTCTGAGCAGATTTAAATAATAAAAAAGCTCCGTTAATGTTTGATTTATTGTAACATAACGGAGCTGAATTTCTGTAATTTGTCGTTGCGGGTAGTGGTTACTCATCCCATCCGTCATACATACGGATATTGACCTGAATATTTCTTACAATATCTCCCTCCAGCAGATCCAGATCGGATTCATCGGAAATTGCAGGGAGATCCATTTCATCTTCCATTACTTCTGCATAAATCCAGTTATAAGCAGCCTCGTTTGCATTATCGATCGCATCGTCCAGAGTGTCGCCTTCAGCTTCACAACAGGCAAGATCCGGAAAAAATGCTTTATATCTGCCTTCTTCATTTTTGCGGAAAACCGCAGGATATATAAATTTCATTGGTAAGAACCCCTTTCTGCTTTACGTTTATACTTAGAATAGTATATAATACATTCATATATTCATCAAGAAAAAAAAGAGTTATTAGTAACATTGGTAACAGAAGGATAAGGGGTTATATAGTATGCTGACAATAGAAATGGATAATTTTGACCTGGGGCAGATCTGCAGATCCGGGCAGTGCTTTCGGATGGATCAGATCGGTGATGACCGTTACCGGGTGATTGCGGGAGATAAATATCTGGAACTGACTCAGGAGAGAGGAATTGTCAATTTCTTTTGTCCGGAAGAAGATTTCATTTTCTTCTGGATCCGGTATTTTGATCTGGATTGTGATTACAGTGAATATATAAACATGATCAATCCAAGGGATAAATATCTGACAGCAGCAGGAGAGATGGGAAGCGGAATCCGCATTCTGCAGCAGGATCTGTGGGAGATGATTATTTCATTCCTGATCTCTCAACAGAATAATATTACAAGAATAAAGAAGTGTATTGAAAATATCAGCCGGGAATTTGGAGTAAGAAAAACAAGCAGCACAGGTGCAGAATATTATGCGTTTCCGACTGCAGAGGCACTGGCTTTGGCAACGGAAGAACAGCTTCGGGAGTGTAATCTGGGATACAGAGCAAAATATGTGCTGGACACAGCCAGAAAAGTCTGTTTCGGAGATATTTCACTTAACAGTCTGCATGATATGACTTATAAAGCTGCACGAAAAGAATTGCTGGGGCTGTATGGAGTTGGTGAGAAAGTAGCTGACTGTATCTGTCTTTTCGGATTGCATCAGCTGGATGCATTTCCTGTAGATACTCACATCCGCCAGGCATTGGATGCCCATTATAAACGGGGATTTCCAAACAGACGTTATAAGGGCTGCCGGGGCGTGATGCAGCAGTATATATTTTATTATGAACTGATGAAGTAACAATTCAGCAGATAACGATGGAATAGTTATTTGATGAAGGTCAGAAAACAAAGAGGAGGAATGTTATTATGGAAATCGGAGCAATGTTAGACGAATTAAGAGAAAAAGCACTGAAAGACCGTAACATCTGGCAGGAACTGATGGACACCAGAAAGGCAGAACAGCCGCTTGCCGCTTTCTGCGCGAAGTGTCGGGAACTGGGATATCAGATTTATGAGATGGATCTGATCACAGCCGGAGAAGAATTTTATGCTACCATGCGAAGAAGTACCAACGGTGGAGGTGAAAACTCTCCGAAGCTTGCAGGGGAAGACGATTTCTATGAACTTTTCTTCGCAAGCCTTGAGGAGCACATTTAGGCAAATAAGAAAGTCCTCATCTGCTGAGCTAGAGTGTGTCTGAAAAATCATTCCCGCAATCTGCACGCCCCACTTTGCGGGATATTTCACCCGAATTCAGTTGCCGTAGCCCACTACGCGCCCTCATCCGGGCAAAATATCCCACAAATTGTGACGCACATCTTGCAGAAAGCCTTTTTCAGACACGCTCTGGTTAAAGAAACACAGAGATGGGGATTTTCTTTGGGATAATGTGTATAATGGTATGGATTATTTTGGTTATATGTGTATAAAGTAATTATTCCTGGCTGTCTACACCATTTTTTTCACAGATATCATTCAGACAGCACCTGTCACAGTAAGGTTTAGTGCGTGCTGTACAGACATCGCGGCCATGATTGACCAGGCGGTGACAGAGATCATTGCCTTCTTCGGGCGGAATGATCTTCCATAAAGCCATTTCTACTTTCTTAGGTTCTTTCATATTATCGACCAGACCGATGCGGTTGGAGAGACGGATGCAATGGGTATCTGTCACGATCGCCGGTTTGCCGAATACATCTCCCATAATCAGATTGGCACTCTTTCTTCCAACTCCAGGAAGCTTCAGCAGAGCATCAAAATCCCCGGGAACATTGTCATGATACTGTTCGTGGAGGATTTTCATGCAGGCACTGATATCTCTTGCTTTACTCTTACCCAGACCACAGGGACGTACGATTGCTTCGATATCTGCAACATTTGCATTTGCAAGAGCTTCTACAGTAGGAAACTTTGCATACAGATCCTGTACAACTACATTTACTCTTGCATCTGTACACTGTGCAGCCAGACGCACACTTACCAGTAATTTCCATGCATTATCATAATCCAGAGTGCAGTCTGCATCAGGATATTCCTTTTTTAACCGTTCAATGACCTCGAGAGCCAGTTCCTGTTTTGTCATAAGTGTTCTATCTCCATTCTGCTGATATTTTATGTTTGTTTTTCCTCAGGTGTATTTGAAAAATCATTCTCACAAATCATGACACACATCTTGCGAAAAACATTTTTCAAACACGCTCTTTTATTTCAGATGAGTTACTGTTTACTCTGTTCTCAGTAACGCAGCCAAAATTCATTCCAGATTGCCTGCGGCAATGGGAGTTTGGCTTGTATGTCTCGGGATTTTGGCATATTTATGCTAAAACACCTCGCGGAATAGTGATATGTGAACAGTAACCAGTAATCATACGACACTATAATAACACAAACAACACCCTCTTGCATTTCCAATTTCCCTATATTAAAATAAAACTAACCATTGTAAACAAGAGGGAAAAGAATGAAGGTACGAATGTATAATGTAGGTTTCGGAGACTGCTTCTGTCTCCGGGACAGAAAGAAGAGTCTGCTGGTAGATTTCGGAACAAATAACAGCAGGATAGAGGGCGCCCCAGAAGAGAAATATTTGATGTGATCATCTCAGATCTGTCTACGATCAAGAGTAAAAATCTGCTTCTGACACATTTTCATATGGATCATCTGTCAGGGCTTCTTTATATGATGAAGAAAAAAGATATTTCTGTTGACTTTGGGAAAATTTATCTTCCCGATGTTTTTTCAAAAAAAGAAATGAGCAGAACACTGGTGCTGCTGCTTCTGGCAGATTTGTTAAAAGAATCCGGATTGCCAAGCCGTCAGGTCAGCCTGTTTGCACTGGTGGATGCACTTCTGGAGAACAAACAGAACGTGGAACTGTTAAGCAGGGGAAAACTGTTTGAAAACAAATATCAGCACTCTGGCCGGATACAGATGTAATCCGGAAGGAGACGGACGAAGTCTATAACAGAATCTGTGAAGACGGGAAATTTAAAGAAGTAATGGATGTTCTGCTTGAATTTGCAGAGAAACTGAGACTGATCGTATGGTCTATGACTGCTGAAGGCAATAAAACGGCGGAAACTGTGGAAAAAGAAACAGATTTAACAGCATCTGAGCTGACAGAACAGCCGGAGGTCCGTCAGAAAATTATCCGGGCATATGTGTATGAGCGTGAATTTCGCAGAATCAAAGCACTTCCTGATTTTAAGAAACTGCTGGCATGGCTGAATGAGAATCAGATAAATCTGCGGCAGTTTAAGCATAAGATCAGTATTGTGTTCCAGAATGCCAGAGACGGAGAATTAAATCTTTTGTTTACCGGGGATGCACAGCCTGAGCATCTGAAAATGATCGCAGAGAACTATGATGGAAAATTGCCATTATACGAACATTACTGGTGTATCAAGGTGCCCCATCATGGAACACAGGGACATTATTTTGATTTCTCTCAGTATGAACCTGAAAATATGCTGATCTCTAATGGAATCCATTTTGCCAACAGCAAGAAAGAGTCAAAAGAACTCCGTACTTCACCGCTCTATGGAGGCTTGTTTTATATCCCGGATACTCATATGTATTGTTCAAACTGTGACTGCTGTGACAGTTACGAGAACGGATGTTCCTGCAAGGAGGCGGATGTTATCTCTCCTGCTTATTACAAGGATATATAAAGCGGTATATTTTGCTCGGATTCGGTTGCCGTAGTTATAGTCTGATTTGAATTAATACAGTGGGAGATTTTTATGATCTGATAAACATAAAACAGCAGACATCTGTATATTCCATCGAATATACAATGCCTGCTGTTGAATTTTATTGGATTATTTTGCCGGTGTCAGGTGCCAGATATCGTTGTTGTACTGTTCGATAGTTCTGTCAGAAGAGAAGAATCCGGCTTTTGCAATATTAACCAGCATCTTCTTAGCCCATGTTTTTCTGTCTGCATAATCAGCCAGTGCCTGATCTTTTTTCTCAACATAATCGTTGAAGTCAAGCAATGTCATGAACCAGTCTTTGCTTACCAGTTCGTGGTGCAGTCTTTCGAGATTTTCTTTGTGGCCAAGTGCCAGCATCTTTTCGCTTACGATGAAGTCAACACATTCTTTGATGTGTTTGTCATTTTCATAAATATCTCTGGAGCAGTAGTCTGCTTTCTCATAATGTTCGATAACTTTCTCACTGGATTCACCGAAGATATAGATGTTATCTTTGCCAACCAGTTCACTGATCTCAACGTTAGCGCCATCCATAGTTCCCAGAGTAACAGCACCGTTCAGCATGAACTTCATGTTACCTGTACACTTGCTTCTTTGGAAGCCAGGGAGATCTGCTCGGAAATATCGCATGCAGGGAATAATTTCTCAGCTGCAGATACATTATAGTTCTCAACCATAACAAGCTTCATGTATGGTGCAACTTCCGGATCATCTTTGATGAGATCCTGAAGTGTGAGCAGAAGATGAATGATATCCTTTGCGATCACATAAGCAGGAGCTGCTTTTGCACCGAAGATAAAGGTAACAGGCTGAGATGGTTTCTTTCCACCCTTGATCTCCAGATATTTGCTGATGATGTACAGAGCATTTAACTGCTGACGTTTGTACTCATGGAGACGTTTGATCTGGATATCATAGATGCTGTTTTCATCAATTTCAACACCTGTGTTTGACAGGATAAATTCTTTACAGGTTTTCTTAGCTTCTGTTTTGATCTCAAGGAGCTTATTCAGAACTGCTTCATCATCCTTATATTTCAGGAGATTCTCCAGAGCAGTTGCATTTGTTTTAAACTCATCACCGATCAGGGAGGTAATATAGTCTGTCAGCGGATGATTGCAGTGCATTAACCAGCGGCGGAATGTGATACCGTTAGTCTTGTTATTGAATTTCTCCGGATAAATATCATAGAAAGCTTTCAGCTCGCTTGTTTTCAGGATTTCTGTATGCAGGGCAGCAACACCGTTAATGGAGAATCCGTAGTGGATATCCATATGTGCCATATGAACCAGATTATTCTTGTCGATGATTGCCACATTTTCCTGTGGATATTTTGCTTTGATTTTCTCATCCAGTTTTTCGATGATCGGTACAAGGTGAGGAACTACATCAAGAAGGTAGTCCATTGGCCATTTTTCCAGAGCTTCTGCAAGGATGGTATGGTTTGTGTAAGCACATACTTTGGATACGATTTCAGCAGCTTCATCAAAGTCGATTCCGCGCTCTGTCAGGAGACGGATCAGTTCTGGAATGACCATACTTGGGTGAGTATCGTTGATCTGGATCACTGCGTAGTCTGCAAGGTCATGCAGGTTGCAGCCTTTTTTTGTTGCTTCGTCAAGGATGAACTGAGCAGCATTGGATACCATGAAGTACTGCTGGAAGATACGGAGTTTACGTCCGTCATCATCGCTGTCATCCGGATACAGGAACAGTGTCAGGTTGTGAAGGATGTCCTTTTTGTTAAAGGAAATTCCATCGTGAACCATGGATCATCTGCCAGATCAATGTCAAATAAGTGCAGATGAATGGATTTGTTATTGTAGCCTGCAACGTCGATATCGTACAGGGAAGATTTCAGTGAGAATCCGCGGAACGGTACAGTATAGGAAACACCTGCAGGTGTGAGCCAGCTGTGTTCTTCAATCCATGGGTTCGGAGTTTCTTTCTGAAGTCTGTTCTCAAAGAGCTGTTTGAAAAGACCCAGATGATAATTCAGACCAATACCTTCGCCCGGAAGACCGAGAGTTGCGATGGAATCCAGGAAGCATGCTGCCAGACGTCCAAGACCACCGTTTCCAAGAGATGGTTCCGGTTCAACTTCTTCGATGTCAGCGATGGCTTTTCCATTCTCTTTTAAGAATGCAGCAACATCATCATAGATTCCCAGATTGATCAGGTTGTTGGATAATAATTTACCGATCAGGAATTCTGCGGAAATGTAATAGATTTTCTTCTTTCCATCCTGATAGCCTTTTTCGAAGAGCTGGTTTTTGGTATAAATCAATAATGCATTGTAAATTTCTTCGTTTGTGCACTGGCGTGCATTTTTCTTATACAGGTCATAGATGAGCTTTTCTAAATTTTCCATCGTAATCTCCCTTTCTGAAATGAATATGTGTTTTTTATGAGTTAGATTGCTTATTTTTTAGTTTTGAATAGTGTATTGTTTTCTGGTTTATATCAGGAAGAGAAGTTCTCTTACTGACATCTATAACTATATCAGCAGTCTATTCAAAAAAATACAACAAAATTGCGATTTTATGACAGGTTTCTGCGAAACTTGTGAGGAGACATTCCGGTTGCCTGCTGGAATTTCTTAATGAAATAGCTGGTGTTGTTGAAGCCTACTTCCAGTGCGATCTCTGTGACAGAGGAATCGGAGTGCAGAAGCAGAGGCTTGGCTTTCTCGATGCGCAGGTCGTTGATGTAGGCAATCAGAGTCTTGTCCGTATATTGTTTGAACAGTTTCATAAAGTAGTATTCGCTGTAATTTGACATGGCAGTCAGGTCTGCGGCATTGAGGGGCTGGGCGTAGTTCAGGTTAATATAGTCCAGGATTTTTTTAATAGAAGCAAGACTCTTATTTTGTTCTTTATCCGCAGGAATGATGTAATTTCCCATGAGCATTTCATAGAAGAAACTGAAAAACAGAGCTTTTAATTTTACAAAATAATAAGGCTTTTTTTCCTTATGGCAGGTGTGGATTGTATCAAAAAGCTGGCAGATATTTTCATAGTTGCTGTCTGATGGAGAAATAATATGCGTAAATTCCGCCTGATTTTCCATCAGCAGGGAAATGACACGTTCCTGACATAAATCTCCCACCGGACCGGACAGGAAGCTCAGGTCGAATACAATGCTTCTGAAATAAAGGATATTCTTCAGATCTGTTTTTATGCCATGAAGAACTCCACGGTTTACGATGATCAGATCACCGGACTTGACGCGGAGAATCTCTTTATTCAGACGTACCAGACCGCTGCCGGATTCAATATAGATCAGTTCCATCTCATCATGCCAGTGGTTATAGAGAGAATGGAAGATCTGGCAGTTGTCTGTATAGGTTTCTATGGGAAGCTCAAAGGAGCCGTGAGAACTTCGTTCTTTCAGGGTATCATCTACTTCAATTGTGGGAGTAACTGGCATGGAAAGCGCCTCCTTTTTTTAGAGATTTTTTATCTGTAGTAAGACAATGGAATCAAAAGTATCATTATGGTCGATCCACTGATAGGAGCCATTATACCTCTGACAGATATCTTCAATAATAGAAAGTCCATATCCATGAGAACCCGGTTCTGATTTTGTAGTCTTATGTGTAAAACTTTGTAACGGGTTCTTGGTATTGTGCATATATATGGTAAGAAATCCGTTGGAAATGTTTGCAGACAGCCGGATTTCAGGCTCAGGATTGCCGGAAGCGTTACAAGCTTCGATAGCATTGTCCAGAAGATTAAAAAATATACTGCTCAGGTCAGTTGTATCAATGGAAATCTTTTCCGGTAAAAGGATTTCATAGGACACCTGGATATGTTCCTGTTTGGCGCGGAGCTGTTTCCCTTCCAGGATTGCCTGCAACAGGTTATTCTGACAGTAAGGATGAAAACGATCCTTCTGAAAAGTCTGGTTCAGATTTTTGATGGCAGTGTCGGCCTGCTCATGTTTTCCCTGCTCCAGGAGTGAATGGAAGTTCTGAAGTCCCTGTGCAGTTTTGGCTTGAAAATCCTGAGTATCCTGTCTGCGGATCTGAAGACTGTAATCCTGTTCCTGTTTTAATTGTTTCTGCTTTTGAAGAAAAGCCAGTTCCATTTCAGTATTGGATTTCTTTAACACATCAGAAAGAACGCAGTATAAAAGAATACAGATAAGGATCATAAACACTGCCAGGATCAGAAACATATGATCAATTTTTTCTGTATAAATCGTAGACAGAAAATATAACAACTGGAATACAAAGAGGAAGAGAAATAAAGGAATCAATTTAATGTTCTTTTTCATGACTGCAATCCTCCTCTGGTTGTTTTTCTTGTGGTCTGCAATTAAGCCGGGACAGAACAGAAGCGATATATGTTTCTGCTTCCTCATATTTTTTCATATCCATCAGATACATGACAGACATGATGTGATTCTCAATATCGTGATTCCATTTTCGGAGATTGGCATATTCATTACTTAATTGAACGGAATCATTCATCTGCTTTTTCATCAACTCAATTTCCATTTTTTTCTGTAAATATTCCCTGTGCTGCTGGCTAAAGAACGGACTGCACGCAGAAACAGCAGATAACTGCCGATGCATATGATCCAGTAAATGATGCTCAGAGCCAGAACTGATACGGGCTTTTTCTGAAGAGAAATTATAACATTGAGAAAAACCGGAGCGACCAGTGGCAGTAACAGTTGTAAAAAGGTGAGTATTTTCAAATAATCTATACACTGTCGCAGGATTTCTGATATTTTCCAGAGAAGAAACAGGCCAAGCAGGATGTTGGAGAGTTCAATGACGAAATATTCTACAGGTGAACAGCTGGATATCAGATTGTGCGGAGTATAGATATGGGTCGGTATAAAAAGATTATGAAGTGCTATGAAAACACTGGTACATAAAATTTCCGGACAGATTATCAGCAGCTGGAAAATAAAATAAACAGCTAATTTTTTTCACAAAAGATGCCTGGAATAAAAAAAGTGTTACAAGAAATGCTGTAAGCTGAAATACGATTGTAATTTCGTTATGCTGTGATTCACGCTTGAACCAAAATAACAATGCCATAAATACTGACAGACACAAAAACAGTGGAAGTGAGATCTTGCGTTTGCAGGGCAGGATCCTGCAGTAAAAGTAAAGCAGTCCAAAACACAGATAAAGGCTGGATAGAATACACAAAAATAGATTGATCATATGACTGCCCATTTACTGCACCTCCCTGTGACTGGCAAGCATCATGAAAGCAAAAGCATCCTTAAACTGCTGGTAATAAGATCTGCTGACAGGAATCTCCGTATTATCAGAAAGTATAATGCCTTTATGACTGTAAGTACGTACAGCATGAAGATTAACGGCAAAGCTGTTATGACAGAGACAGAAATCAGGTTTCATTCTTTCGGTAAGAACTGTCAGTTTTTCTTTTGTTGTATATGTTCCTGTTCTGGTATAAATGGTGGTCTGCCTCAGATTCCGTTCCAGATAAAGAATATCGGAGCAGAGCACCTGATAATTGCGTGAATTTCCGGAGAAATACAGATACCGTGTATGCAGTTTCTCAAGCTTCTGGTACGCTGCTCTCAGAGCCAGAGGGAGATATTTTTCCATCTGCTGTTTATGGATAAAGTAGATGTGTTCTGTCTCATATACTGCGGTAGCATATTGCAGATACTGGCTGATAAAAATAATCTGAGTGTCCGGGCTGATATGGTTGATCTTTTCTGCAAGTGAGATGCCATTTACAGTGTCAGAACCAAGATCAATATCCGTCAGTACAATGGGATAAGGGCATCCATTTTCAGCAACAGCCCGGAGAAATTCATCACCGGATATAAAATGTGTTATTTCAAAAGCTCCCGGAGGATACTTTTGCAGAATAGTATGTATTATTTCATAATGTGAAGGATTGTCTTCGCAGATTGCAAGTTTCAAAATGGGATTAAGCTCCTTTGGATTAAAGTAAAGTGGTTGTAGTTTCTTATGTCGGTGACAATATCTGTCGGATGTGACAGATGGATAAAATAAACTTGTATTTCCAATAATCATACTATAAAAAATGGCGGGATGCAATTTGTCTGAGAGGAAGATTGGAAAAAATGATTAAATATGTAGTGAAACATAGTTGTTTATGTGTTGGCATGCGATTTCGGGAGTCTGTGTGATACAATCAGGATATGGAAACAAAGAAGCGATTTTAAAGATTTTGTACGTGAAAAATTATTAATTCCTGGTACTTTCAAGCGCTGAATATAGAATATATGTGAAAGCGGTATTGTTTCCATGGGAGAAGAAAAATATTATAAGAATGACTGTCTGAAAATCATTATGGACATATATAAAGTGATTGGAAGTATCGGGAAATTTCTGGTAGTAATACAAATGGCGAAGGAATAGACAGAGAGTGGGAATGGGTTAGCTTACAAGAGCTTCCCATTCCTGCATTTCTTTTCTCGTATAGATAATCGGTAAGATGTTCTCCGTAAAGGACAATCAGCCCCTTTATTATTTCTCAGAGTATTTTTCGATTACACAATTATGTGTTTTTTGCTTCTTATCATAAGAAATTCCAACAAGTAAAATATTGTCAGTATAATTTGCAACAGTCTCAGGGTACTGCCTGTTTTTTATCTGCCGGATTGCGGTTTGGGCATTTTGATTCCATTTTAACTCAACAACAAGTGCAGGGTAATCTCTGGAATATTCTGGCTTTGGAAGGTAGACAAAATCTGCAAAACCTCTGCCTGCAGGAAATTCACGTATAGGTTTAAAATAATACCGCATAGTGCTGAGATAACCGATGGACAGAATGCTGCTGAGGGAGTTTTCGTTGTTGTACTGAATAGCTGAAGCGTATTCATTGTGTATTTTTTCAATGGATCTGGCCACAGTGTCTGCGTCCATGTCCAGAGTGGCATCTAGCAACTCTGAGGATTCCTGCTGGAATGTCAGAAATTCATTCCATTTCTTTCGTTTAACAGCTTTGGCAAGTTCCTGACGGATTTCTTCGTTTGGAACAAATGCAGAATGAGTGTCCTGATCATAACCCAGATATCCCAGATGGATCAGGCAGGTAAGAATATCATCTCTGCAGGTAAAGTTCACCATATCATTCTGGAAAGTCGTAGGATCGATTTCTACGGAATTACCGGACAACATTTCTATAATGGCAGTTTTAAGTCCGTCAAAATCCATATTGATCAGAGGCACAATTGCTTCGTAGGTTCCGGTATCCGACCAGTAGCTTTGGAATTTATTCCAGATCATTAATTCTACTACTGCTTTAGGATTGTATACCTGATATTGCTCCAGCAGATAACCGTCATACCAGTGCTTGGTTTTGGAGAAATCCCGGTGGTATTTTTCGCAGAGCATTCGTACTTCTTCCTCCGTAAAGCCAATATATCTGGAAAAGATCCTGGCGTCAGTCATTGTAAACTCCGCAAAATTGTTCAGAGCTGACTGTGTTTTGATTTTTTTGATTGGAAGAATCCCGGTGAGGTAAGCCAGTTGAATATATTTGGTAGGTTCAGAACCTTTGAACATACCGCGGAGAAAGTTGATGTATTCCTCCTGGACTGCCAGGTCGGTAGAAGCATCTCGGATCAAAACATCCCATTCATCAATAATTACTACGAACTTCTGACCAGTGGCAGTGTTAATGCAGGACAGAGCTTCAGGTAGAGAGTTTATGGAAACAGGCAGAATTTCAGGGTAATAATTTCTTAATTCCAGAATCGTCTTTTCGGTAATGTAGGAAACTACATTCTCCGGACCGCCGGCTGGTTCCATACACCATTGAATATCCAGATGGATCACATCATATTGATTCAGATATTTCGTGAAACCAGGTGCCTGACCGATTTCCAGAGATGAGAACATTTCTTCGGAACTACAGCCTTTACAGTAATATGCGGTGAGCATATCGGCAGTGATGGATTTCCCGAACCTACGGGGGCGACTGTTGCATATGAATTTCGCAGTGGTGTCCATAACTTTATTTGTATATGCCAGCAAACCGGTTTATCTACATAGATTTCTGAATTCAGCGCAACCTGAAAAGCACTGTTTCCGGAATTTACAAATCGTCCCATGGAAATGACTCCTTTCTGTTCAGTGATTTTTATCATGTATACTGATTGGTTTCTTTGTTCTATTGTAAAATGCTATATTCAGAATGTCAATGAGGTATGGGAAAGATATCAGACATCTGATACGGGAGCGCAGGAATAAATTTTGTCAATAAAATAATCCCCTGGAAGTACTGATTAACTTCCGGGGGATTATCTTGTGATACAAATATGTACTGTTATATAGTGCGTATATAACGTTTTAACTCCTCGTAAAAATTTTCTCTGGTTCCGGCCATGATAACGATGATTATTAAATCATCAAGCTGTCTCACCCGATATGCCAGTTCATAATTAGTTTTATTATAATAAATGTCATAACCGTACATTCCTGCCAGATCACCTGTCTTTTCTTCGCCGATGGAATAATCTTCACATATCATTTCAATAGCTTCTTTGTACAGAGATTTCAGCTTTTTATCTTTAAGTTTTTTCAGAAATTTTGCTGCAGGTGGAAGGATCTGTACCTGTGTCATTTTTCATCCTCCGTTCCGAAAACATCCTCTAAGGAGTATCCTCCTGATTTAGATTCTGCGACCCGGTCTGCTTCGGCAAGCATTGCTTCAACTGCCGGACGGATTTTTCGCTGTGTCTGTTTAAATTTCTCAAGTAATTCTTCACCGCTATATCCCTGTCTGATCAGATCGGCAAGAATCTGTTCGGCAAATTCACCACTGGTATTTTCTTTAACGGGGCGTAAAACCAGTTCGTTTCCACGCATGATACATTCTGCTTCCGTATTAAAACCCAGAAGCGTAAAAAATTTCTGCGGGATAGTAATCTGGCGTTTAGATGAAATACTGACTTTTTTTGATTCCATGGATGCGCTGCCTTTCAATGGGATTGTTGCTGTTGCCATTTGTGTATGCCTCCTTCCTATTTTATGTTTGTTTATTCTGTAATATACATACTGCTTGGTTTCTTTGTTCTTTGTTATATTGTAAAATATTATGTTTGGGATGTCAATTACAGAGAAGTAAAATCAGTTTCTTTATTGAATAGAAAAATTTTTCTATTTGGCAGAAAATATGATTAGTGATATCATAAAAATATATCTGTAAAATTGTGCAAATGTATCCTGCTTCTGCATTGCGGTAATTCCATGAAACGATGCAATGGATTCTTTTATCAAGTGTGTTAAACAGAATCGGCGAAAGACATTGTACAGAAACAGCAGGAGTTAAGGATGGAAGATATAATGGAAGACAATTTTGAAAAATTAAATCTGCTTCTGGAGCAGGAACTGTGTGAATTTGTGGATATTCCAGATGGTTTTACCGGACAGACGGAGAGTGGAGAATTACGACTGATCTATTTGATGAATGATGCGGTGGAGAGTTTTCTGGTTCTGAAAAATGCCAGGATGACGGGAAATTATGTCAGGGATTATGAAGGAGAGTTTGAGGGCTCTGTAGAGAAAGCGGACAGGGATTTATGTGAGGCAGAGTATATTCTGGTGATTCATCAGGGGCAGAATGTGTTTACTGTATTCTTTGAAGATATTTTGCTGGAAACACAGTTGTATAATTATGGAGAGCTGGGACATTTCTGGGTGAAGGGCTATGAAAATCTCAGGGTAATGGAGTATCAGATTGCCATATTGCGTGATAAATATGAGTATTTGGGAGAAAAATATTGCACGGAACAGGAACGAAAGCTGGCAATGCTGCGGGATTTCCCGCCGTTAAATTATCTTTTTTATCCGGCAGTACCGGAGAAGTATATTGTTCCGGTGGACAATCCATGGGAGGTAACGGCGGAAGCACTGGCAGTTATGCAGGAACTGGCAACGGAAGCAGGAGATGAAAAACTGGGAAAAATGCTCAGGCGTTATGAAAAAAATCCGGATATATCAAATGCCAAAAAGATAGCCGGAATGCTTTGCAGGAGCAGTCATTTACCGGTGATTACTCTGCTGGGAGAAAAAATCAGGGAAGCAGCATCGGTCTATCCGGACAGAGATTTTGGCAGAAAACAGAATAAATATCTACATGAATTGATGGAAAAAGCTGAACGAAGAAAAGAAGAATTGGAAGCAGAGAATGTTCAGACTCTGATCTACAGAGAAGAACCTTTCATTTATGACTGTGATTCCATATCGTTTCAGGTATATCTTATGATTGTGAGAAAAGGTGTATGGAAGCAGAAAATAATGGTTGAGAAAATATAAAGTAGTCCGAACAGGAATAAAGAAGGGATTATAATAATAATGGATAAATTATTAGACTTAACAAGAGACTTTGATGCAGCGAAAGCTGCTTTTGAAGCATATCTGGATGAATATGACAGAGCGGATGATAAGATTCATCTGAAAATCGTACATACTTATGGAGTGGTTGATGCAGCAGAGGACATTGCCCGCCGTATGGGGCTGGATGAGGAAGATGTACAGCTGGCGAAGGTAATCGGATTGCTCCATGATATTGGAAGATTTGAACAGATTAAACGATTTGACAGCTTTGAACCGGGAACTATGGAGCATGCAGCATATGGTGCACAGCTTCTGTTCGGACCGGAGAAAATGATCCGCAGATTTGTGAAGGATGACAGGTTTGACAGTCTGATCTGTACTGCGATTGAGAAGCACAGTGATTTCAAACTGGAAGGAATTACGGACAAGAGAACCCTGCTTCATGCAAAGTTAATCCGAGATGCAGACAAGCTGGATAATTGCAGGGTAAAGCTGGAAGAGTCAATGGAAACACTTCTGGGAGTGGATGAGAAGGGTGTTGGTGAAGGAGTAATCGCACCAAAGGTATGGGAGTCCTGTATGGCAAAGGAATCTGTATTATCTTCAGACAGAGTTTCAAAAGTGGACTACTGGATTTCCTATATTGCTCAGTATTATGACATCAATTTCCCGGAAACCTATGAGATCATGCGTGAACATGATTATGTGAAAAGAATCATGGACAGGGTTCCTTATGCATTGCCGGAAACACAGGAAAAGATGGATATTCTGGCAGCAGAGATGGAGGAATATATGGATGAGAGAATTCGAAACAAAAAATAATCAGGAGAAATTCACCTGCGGAGAATTTGAATATCAGGTCATAAGAAGTGCCAGAAAAACCATGACTCTGGAGGTTCGCAGGGATGGAAACGTAATCGTTCGCGCACCTCTCCGTACAGGTCTGCCGAGGATCAAAAGATTTGTAAACCAGAAGCAGGAGTGGGTTCTGGGATGTCTGGAACGGACAAAAGAATATCGGGAACAGAAGCCGCTGAGCGCAGATCTGAGCGAATCGAAACGAAATGTCTATATACGAAAAGCAAAAGAAACGATTACCAAAAGAGTTTCTTATTTTGCCAGACTCATGGGCGTTTCTTACCGCAATATCACCATCAGAGAACAGAAAACAAGATGGGGAAGCTGTAGCAGTGAGAAGAATCTGAACTTTAATTGGAAACTGATACTGGCACCTCCGGAAGTGCTGGATTATGTAGTGGTACATGAACTCTGCCATCTGAAGGAAATGAATCATTCGAAGGCATTCTGGGACGAGGTCGGGAAAGTAATGCCGGAGTATGAGACGTACAAGTTGTGGCTGAAAGAAAACGGATGGAAGTTATAAATATATCTTTGGGTGTTGATATTTTATAACTCTTGAAAAGATACTTTGATGTGAATTTAAGGGGATAAATGTTAATGAAAATGATAGCTGATCTGCACATTCATTCCAGATTTTCCATGGCGACAAGCAAAGAGGGCACGCCTGAAAATCTGGATTTCTGGGCGAGAAAGAAAGGAATTTCACTGATTGGAACAGGTGATTTCACGCATCCGGTATGGAGAGAAGAACTGAAGGAGAGACTTGTTTCAGAGGGAAACGGCCTGTACCGCCTCAGAGATGCATATGTAAAAGAAGAAAGCCGGAAGTTCCCGGGAGAAGGAACACGTTTTGTTGTCTCCGGGGAAATCAGTTCTATTTATAAGAAAAATGGAAAGACCAGAAAAGTACACAATGTAATCCTGCTTCCCAGTCTGGAGGCAGCAGATGCCATGGCACAGCGTCTGGAAAAAATCGGAAATATTCACTCAGATGGTCGTCCGATTCTTGGTCTGGACAGTCATGATCTTCTGGAAATGATGCTGGATGTATGCCCGGAAGGAATTCTGATTCCGGCTCATATCTGGACACCGCATTTCTCTGTATTAGGTGCGAAATCAGGATTTGATTCTGTAGAGGAATGTTTCGAGGAACTGGCACCGTATATACATGCACTGGAAACAGGGCTTTCCTCTGACCCGGCTATGAACTGGAGAATTTCCAAACTGGACCGCTATCAGCTTGTATCCAATTCAGATGCACATTCCCCGTCTAAGCTGGGGCGCGAGGCGAATCTGTTGGATATTGACTGTTCCTATGAAGGACTTTATCGGGCAATCCAGACTGGCGAAGGGCTGGAAGGAACAGTAGAATTTTTTCCTGAAGAGGGGAAATATCATTTCGATGGTCACAGAAAATGCGGTGTATCATTAAGCCCGGTGGAAGCAGAACGGCTTGGAGGAATCTGCCCTGTCTGCGGAAAGAAGCTGACCATGGGCGTAGATCACAGAGTAGAACAGCTTGCAGACAGAGCGGAAGGTTTTGTGAAAAAAGATGGTAAGAAATATGAAAGCCTTGTACCTCTGCCGGAAGTGATCTCTACATGTATGGGCTATTCCACTGCAAGTAAGAAAGTGCAGGGGTGTTTTGAACAGATGATTCAGACACTGGGGACAGAATTCGACATTCTGCGAAATGTACCGTCAGAAGATATTAAATCCTGTGCAGGAGAACGGATTGCGGAAGGAATTGAAAATGTAAGAACCGGAAATGTGAAGAGAATTCCGGGGTATGATGGGGAATATGGAAAGATTGAATTGTTTGATGAAAATTAAACATAGAATGATGAAATTATAAAACGGCCTATAAGAGAATGATTAGCGAGGAAATAGTGTATGAAGAAAATAGGGATTATTTCAGATACCCATGGCCTGCTCAGACCGGAAATACTGGGAATTTTAAAGGGTTGCGACTGTATTATCCACGCAGGTGACGTAAACAAACCGGAAATTCTGGATAAACTGCGTATGATGGGTTCTATTTATGTAGTCCGAGGAAATAACGATAAGGACTGGGCAGAGGGAATTGCGAAAACTTTACATTTCACCATAGAAGGCGTGAAATTTTTCATGACCCACAATAAAAAAGACGTAGACTGGGATTTAAAAGACACACAGTGGTAATCTTCGGACACACCCATAAATATTTCGAAAAAATGATAGACAACCGCCTATGGCTTAACCCGGGAAGCTGCGGTCCCAGACGTTTCGACCAGGAAATCACCATGGCAGTAATGACAGTCGATAATGGAACTTATCAGTGGGAAAAGGTTGCCATGATTCCTGAAAAGTAAACAGAAGACAAAGTAAATTGGTCAGGAGGGAAGAAAAAATACACAGTAATGAAAGTGGTGATAATATGCACAAGTGGAATGAGATTACAGATGAGAATTCGCTGAAGGAATTTATGGAAAGAGTGTCGTTTTTCCATGATAGCTGTATCAAAGAGATGCATTATCTGAGCGGAGCATATGTTAATGAAAATCTGGATATGTATCCTGTAAACGATCGCAGGATTCTGAGAGTAATAATACAACGGCAGTATGAAGAAGATTCAATGATTGAAATGGAATTTCAGGGATTAAAATACTTAAAGTTATTTCCGGCAGACGAACGCTATTCATGCGAAATACTCGATTCCAATATAATTCTGAAAGAGGATTGTATCATCTGGAGCGACTGCGAAGATAAAATAGAGCTGGAAGATGGAGACACAGGAACTTTGGTATGTGCATCTAAACTTCGATGGCGTTCGATTTTCGGATATATGGGAGAGAAGAATTATTGGTAGGTGTGCCCTTTCCCACATTTCTTTTGACCCAAGGGGTGTGTAACAGCACAGTATAATATATAGAAGAAAAAGTTTTTTGCAGAAAAGATCAGGATTCTGTAAAAACTTTTTTTTTACGCAGAAACAACCTTGCAATTTGTGATGAATACGCTATAATTAAAAAACGTAATGAACCGAGATTGGTTAGACCAATATAAAGGAGTTGAATATTTGAAAAATAAAAAAGAACGAGACTGGAAGTTTATCATCGGTATGATTGTTCTGCTCGCCATTTTTGCTGTAATGGGAGGCGCTTTCTGGAATATGGTAGGAAAGCAAGCACAGATGGTCAGGGAGGAAGAGCAGAAAGAGGAAGCAAATGCTATTTCTGCAATCTATATCGAGACAGGAGAATTTCTGAAGACCGGAGTTTTTGTGGATCTGAACAATGGAACTATTTTCAGCGCAGACATACCGGCAGAGGGCATTTACAATAAAAAAGGAAAATTAATTTCCGATGATGTATTGGAAAATGGGGATAAAGTAAAGATATACGGCGATGGGATCATGCTGGAATCTTTCCCGGGACAGTATCCGGGCGTGACAAAGATCCAGAGAACCGGTCGAGCATCTCTCGAGGAAACTCAGGAGTACGAAGATCAGGTAACTGGAATGATGAAGCCTGTAGCCGTTCAGTAAGGATTAGAGGAGACTGAAAATGAAATACGTAAGACAATTCTGGATTATTTTACTGATATCCGCAATGGGAGAGGCATTACATGTTCTGATCCCGCTTCCTGTACCTGCAAGTGTGTACGGACTGGTGATCATGCTGATCGCACTGGGAACACACATTATCAGGCTGGAACAGGTCAAAGAAGCAGCTGAATTTCTCATAGAGATCATGCCGGTTATGTTTATTCCGGCAGGTGTCGGATTACTGACAGCCTGGGGCATACTGAAACCGGTATGTGTGCCGATCATTCTGATCACAGTGATCACCACAGTTGTGGTAATGATTGTGACAGGTCGTGTCACACAGGCAGTTATTCGTATGGACAGAAAGAAAGGACAGAAAAGATCATGACACAATTTATGAGTAATTCCCTGTTTTTTGGTGCAGCGATCAGTCTGATCGCATATGAGGCAGGACTTCTTTTGAAAAGAAAATTTAAGATGGCAATTTTTAATCCACTTCTGATTGCGATCATTGCAGTAATAGCGGTGCTTTGTTTACTGCATATTGATTATGACACCTATAATCAGAGCGGTCAGTATATCAGCTACCTGCTCACACCTGCAACGGTCTGCCTGGCAGTTCCGCTGTATCAGCAGATGGAACTTCTGAAAAAGAATCTGAAAGCTGTAATCATTGGAATTGTTTCCGGTGTGCTTGCCAGTCTGGTCAGTGTGCTGATCCTTGCAAAGCTGTTCAGCCTGAGTCATGAACAGTATGTAACACTTCTTCCGAAGTCTATTACAACTGCCATCGGAATGGGCGTTTCTGAAGAACTTGGAGGCATTGTGACTATTACAGTTGCAGTTATTATTATTACCGGTGTTCTTGGAAATATGATCGCAGAGACTGTGATCAAACTTGCGCGTATTGAAGAACCAATCGCTAAGGGCCTGGCACTTGGAACCTCTGCCCATGCTATCGGTACTGCAAAGGCAATGGAGCTGGGTGAAATAGAAGGTGCCATGAGCAGTCTTGCAATCGCAGTTGCCGGTCTTCTGACTGTTGTAGGTGCGTCTGTGTTTGCACAGTTTATGTAAGAGCAGTAGTGATTGCCTGATAAATTGTTTTTGGCAATATCGAATATATCTGTTGACTTTAACATTATTTATACAAGAGAACTGTTGTGTCGGATGAGCAGAGGCGCTGACATAACAGTTCTTTTTTATTGAAAAAACAAATGTTCGATAAACCTCTTCCATTTTTTATAAGAGTGTGGTATTATAAAACACAGAAACGAATGTATGTTCTGAAAATGTGTTCGAAAGAAATGGGAGGGCTTATTATGGCAAATGCAGCAGGTACCGCACAGAAAATGAGAAGAAGAAAAGAGAATCATAAGTTTTCCAGAATGATGGCAGTTATTCTGGGTCTGATCGTTACTGTTGAGGTGATGATCGCGGGCGGCATGATCTTCAATATTGATTTTCATTCCGCTGATATAGTTGCGGTAATTATGGGATTTATCGTGTTATATTCCGGAGTTGTGGCGGTTCTGACAGATAACTGATTATAGAAATTTCATAAATTACTGCAAACAATCCAGTCCATCATAGAGTGAAGTTCTGCGTCAGATATCTTTACTGTATGTCAGTATGCCTGCAGATATATTCCTTGTTCTTCGTACTCTGCTGAGCTGTCCTGATTGCATTGTTTTATGGAACGGCTATAAGGTATGGGGACATGCAAAAAACAGATATTAGACAAAAACAGCGGCAGATGATATGATTAACAGTAAATAATGAGAGAAAAATAACGGGAGAAGGTGCGAAGAGAACGTTATGACTGTAAAATCAAGTCTTTTGGAAATGCTGGAGAAGAATAAAGGAGAAGTGCTTTCCGGTGAGAGCATTGCCGGTGAGTTGGGATGTACCAGGGCAGCAGTGTGGAAGGCAGTAAAGTCGCTCCGGGAAGAAGGGTATCATATAGAAGCAGGACCGAATAAAGGATATATGCTTGCGAAGGATACGAACCGTCTGTCGCAGGAAGGAATCCGCCTATTTCTGGATGATCCGAAGGTTAAGATAGATATTTATGATGAACTGGAATCTACGAACCAGACTGCCAAGAAAGAAGCTATGATGGGAGAGGCCGGACATGGGGCATTTGTCATTGCCAGGAGCCAGACTGCAGGCAGGGGGCGCAGAGGCCGGGAATTCTATTCTCCTGCAGATACAGGTCTTTACATGAGTGTGATCCTGAAGCCACAGGGAACCATACATGACAGTCTGCTGATCACAACTGCGGCAGCAGTGGCAGTCTACAGAGCAGTTACTCAGATCTGTGGAATCCAGCTTGATATTAAATGGGTTAATGATCTGTTTTATAAAGGAAAGAAAGTCTGTGGAATCCTCACAGAGGCTGTCACAGATTTTGAGAGTGGAAACATTGAGTTTGTGGTAGTTGGCATGGGATTGAACCTCTATCTGGACCAGGAGAACCTGCCTGCGGAATTAAGAAATATAGCGGGAGCTCTTTATGAGACAAAAGAAGATGCAGAACAGACAGACCGTAATAAACTGACTGCAACGATCGTGAACGAGCTGCGAAAAGAAACAGCAGATCTGAAACTGTCTCCGGATTATGTGACACATAATATGATCCCGGGACATCAGATCACAATTACAGACGGAAACTCTTCCAGACAGGCATTTGCATTGGAGATATGCAGGGACGGACGGCTGAAAGTACGGGAAGAAGATGGACAGGAGACAATATTGTCCTTTGGAGAAGTTTCGGTATCCATGTGAGGATAATGAGAATGGGATTGTTACATGAAGGTAGATTCCTTGATGTGACAATCCCATTTTGTGTCATGATTCAGAATTTGTTGTTTGTGATGAAGCATCCTTCTGAGACACTTCGGCGGCAGAATCTTTTTTCAGAGATACCGGGTTGCCGGTAGTGATGTTATCTGTGACATCTGTATCTGTGCAGCAATCGGGATTCGTTGTATCTGTGGTGTTTTTAGCTGCGTCAGTTTCCATATTCGGAACATTCTGCTGATACGGACGATAAGGTGTCCAGTAATGTTCTTCTTCAGTAAAGCTGTCAGGCTGTTCTTCATCCAGTGCATCTTTCTTGCGGGTGAGAATATAAATCCCTGCAAAAATGATAGCAGCTGCAATCACAAGCTGCGGCAGATGATATGTGAATCTGCCGATAACATCAGCTAGATATCCGGGTAAGATCATATAGAGGAAATCTACCAGAGTGTTCCACAGAATAGAAGCACCAAGGAAAATCAGCAGAATCGCAGTTATCTTTCCGTGATGTTTGAGCAGAGAACTGATGTCTCCTGCCAGTTCATCCATATGAAGGACATAGGAATCTTCTATGGAGTAAAATTCTTCCTCAGAAAGAGACTTCAGATTGTGCACATTAAAGAAACTGTAGAACCATATGATCGGGATCAGGAACACAAGCCAGTCCATTCCGGTACATGCTCCGATGGCAAAGACACCCCAGAATAAGAACATAATACTGATTCCCTGTTTTTTGAACCCCATGTACATTTCTCCTGCGCCTGGGATCAGGGAGAAGATAAAAAGCCAGAATCCACGTTTTTGTTTTTGCATACTTTTATTTGCCTCCATTCATTAATTTGCTGGAAAAATCACTGACATATTTTATAAAAGAGCTGGTGCCATCACCAATGTTCTGTCCAAGTTCTCTGGTGAACTGGTACAGTCTGCCGCTTTCGTGCTCGGGCAATATTCTGTCTGTCTGAGAGGAAGTATCCTGATGTAAGGAAGTGAAATCCAGGTTCGGGATACTGAATAAAAGCAACAGGGCAACCATCACACCGGCAGCAGTCTGAAGACTGTAATGGAGCAGCTGGATTTTGCGGGATGCTTTATTTGCTGCCCGGGCAAGCTGCACTTCACCGGAGCCTGCTTTGTCCAAAATCTGTTCCATCAGATAGGAGGGAGCAGTATCCGTACTGTTGTTTTCCTGTTCTATCATCTGATCCAGACAGAAATCGCAGTGATCAAGATGTGACAGAAACTCAATGACTTCCTGTGTGTTCATATTTCCGTTGTCAAATTCTATTAAATCCTTCTTATTAATATGCATCTAATCACCCCTTTCAAGCATTTTTTTCAGCATTGCCCTTGCGCGATAGAGTTGTGTCTGAATTGTTTTCGGATTTTTCCCTGTCTGCTGTGCAATCTCAGGTACTGATAATTCTTTGCAGAAATGTGCGTAAGCGACTTCTTTGTAAGGACTTTTCAACTGCATACACAATGCTTCTACGTGAGTGTTGGATGCAGTTTTCATATATTCATCTTCGGGAGAGGATTGCCTGTCCGGAATCTGGGAAAAGTAGGTGTCTTCTGTTGGAATACTTCGCCGCCCGGCTGCTTTCAGATAATCCAGACACTTTCGGACAGCGATCTTACTTAACCAGGCTTTCTCATAATTACCATCAAAGCGGGAAAGGTTCTTATAGGCAGACAGAAAGACTTCCTGAGTGAGATCTTCGGCATCAAATGGATTACCGACAGATTTCAGGCAGATCGAATATATTAAGTTCTGGTATTGCTTAATCAGATATTCCAGATATTGCTTTTCTGTGATCATTACTGTCTCCTTTTTCCTGTTCATTTAATTATAACGCAGGAGGTGGGGGAATGGATTCAGATATTGGAGGAATATTGGAAAATCTTTGGGGTGGGGACGCGCAGAAAAATAGTTTGTTTTGTGTGCGGTTTCGGACACTAAGATATTCTAGCTGCAAAATCTGCTAAAGGCATGAGAATGCCACAAACTCGCCGCATAGCGGCTCAGACAGTGTGTCATTTTTCTCATAACGCAGATTTTGCCGGCTAAGAATATCTAAGTATCCTGCAAATGCACACAAAACAAACTATTTTTCTGCGCTGGTTATTGGCTGTTTTGAACAGCAGATTTTTTTGTAAAAATATCTCTAAAT
>ENA-OQCP01000002-OQCP01000002.1-human-gut-metagenome-genome-assembly--contig:-NODE-2-length-102260-cov-4.369665_pt1 | contig 102260 bp, 138 predicted proteins | sample MGYA00242760_ERZ504583 | MGnify/ENA primary metagenome ERZ504583 (study PRJEB26092, sample SAMD00036308) | human gut metagenome | host: Homo sapiens | study: EMG produced TPA metagenomics assembly of...
TTGATAATCCATGACCTTGATGCGGTCGCGCTCATCCGGCTCTAAAGCTCTACGGTACCGTAAGCTGAGCAAAAACGCCGCCGCGGTCAATATCTCCGACGAGGAGCACCGGTGCATCCACAAGCTTTGCCATTCCCATATTGACGATATCATCGGCTTTCAGGTTGATCTCCGCCGGACTTCCGCTCCCTCGATCACAATGATATCATACTGTTCTTCCAGTGCATGGTACGCTTTCATGATGTCCGGGATCAGCTCTTTTTTGTGGGAAAAATATTCCCGCGCACTCATGTTTCCCAGTACCTCACCGTTTACAATCACCTGCGAACCGGTGTCATTCGTCGGCTTTAACAGAATCGGGTTCATCAAAACGGACGGTTCGATCCCGGCCGCTTCCGCCTGCATGACCTGTGCACGTCCCATCTCAAGGCCTTCTCTCGTAATAAACGAATTCAGCGCCATATTCTGTGATTTGAACGGCGCCACACGGTATCCGTCCTGATGGAAAATCCGGCATAAGCCCGCCGCAAGCAGACTCTTTCCCGCATTTGACATCGTTCCCTGTATCATAATTACTTTCGCCATCGTTTTTCCTCCTAAAACCACTGCAGAATCTGTGAAACGGCTTCTGTCAGAATCTGGTTTTCTTCATGTGTGCGTACGGCTGCACGGTAATATCCGTCGCAAGGCCCGGGTAGTTGGAACAGTCGCGGATCAGAATGCCGCCTTTTTCCAGCCGTGCGGCAAGTCCTTTCGGTCCCTCAAAGAACAGATAATTTGCACAGGAATCCCATACGGTAAGACCTGCTTTTTCCAGTTCTGCTTTCATCCAGGCGCGTTCCTTTTCCGATCAGTTCCCGTGCTTCTTTGACGTAAGCATCCTCGTTCAGGCGGCAAGGCCTGCCATCTGCGCTGGAGTCGAAACATTCCACGACTGCATGCTGCGGCTGATCCGATCCAGCAGATCCTCGTCGCTGCAGAGCAGATAGCCAAGACGCAGGCCCGGCATTGCGTAAATCTTTGTGAACGCACGCAGAATCAGCAGATTCGGATATTCGTCCAGTTTTCCCTGCATCGTCACTTTTTCCGGCTCCGGCAGAAATTCTATGAAACACTCATCCAGCACCAGATAGATGTTACGCTCCCGGCAGTTATCCAGGATCTTTAAAAGAAGCTCCTGCGGAATCGTAAGGCCGGTTGGATTATTTGGATTACATAAAAAAACAAGATCCAGATCGTCGGTCAGATCATCGCAGAAATCGTCCTGTAAAAGAAAGCCTTTTTCCTTTTGCAGCGGATACATACGGATAAAACACCCTGCCGCTGAAAGTGCTGCTTCATACTCTGCAAATCCCGGCGCTGCAATCAGCGCTTTTTTCGGGCGGAGAGCCTGTGTCAGGGCAAAAATAAGCTCCGCGGCGCCGTTTGCAAACAGGATATTTTCTTCTGGAAGCTGCTCCTTTTCCGACAGTGCCCGGGTCAGGTCCCGGCACAGTGCGTCAGGATACTGTTCCACCGATTCCGCGCTCTTTCTCACCGCCTCTTTCACACTTTCCGGAGCTCCAAGAGGATTGACATTCACGGAAAAATCGACTCTGCATTTTTTCGTGTAAATGTCTCCTCCATGTGGATTTTGTCTCATACCATATGCCTTCCTTTCTCTTTTCCGTTGTGTTTCTATCTTCTCTTTTTACAGAAATAAAAAGAGCGCGCGGATTCCCGCAAAGAACACCAGTCCGAGGAACGAGGTCAGATACATCAAATGATTTGCTCTTTTGATATCTTCCGCCTCGACCGGGCGGATGTCATCGCCGATCGTTGGTTTCTTTACGACTTTGCCGAAATACACGGCATCTCCGGCAAGCTGTACTTCCAGCGCCCCTGCCATAACTGCTTCTGTCTGCGCAGAATTTGGGCTGGCGTGGCAGTAACGGTCGCGTTTGTAAATTTTTTCTGCATTTTTCCAGTTCATGCGCTCGCATGCAGACGCAAGAATCATCAGCCATGCGCTGATTCTCGCCGGTATGTAATTGACGACATCGTCCAGCTTTGCCGCACACCGTCCAAAATACAGATATTTGTCATTTTTGTATCCCACCATGGAATCCATGGTATTGATGGACTTATACAGAAAGCCTAATGCCGGTCCGCCGATGGCAAGAAAGAGGAGCGGTGCAATGACACCGTCCGACGTATTCTCCGCGATCGTTTCCACGGCAGCTTTCGTCACTCCTGTTTCCGAAAGATTTTCCGTATCACGTCCTACGATCATGGAAACCGCATAGCGCGCCCTCGGAAGATCGTTTTCTTTTAATTTCTGATAGACCTTCATGCTCTCATCCTTCAGGCATTTCGTTGCCGGAATCTGCCAGCACCAGAGAACCTCCAGAAGGAAGCCGATGACCGGATGAATTTTAAATGCCGCAAAGAGCAGCAGTGCCGGAACACCGTATCCCGCCAGACAGACGAGGATCACGAGAAAAACTCCTCCGGCAAGCTCTCCCTTTGGTGTTTTCGGAAATACCTTCCGCAGCCATTTTTCCAGCAGGGCAATGAGATTTCCGATCACACGGATCGGATGGTACAAAAAGGAGGGATCTCCAAGCAGCAGGTCCAATCCATAGCCCACAATCAGGGCTGCTAATGCTGTTTTCATCTTGTTTTCTCCTGTTCTTTCCGGTAAGAGACACACTGCTCCAGAAATTCCAGTGCGAGGTGCGGACTTGCCATATAGTAAAGATGCGGGAATCCCGCCATCATCCGTTTTGTCGCATGAATGCATTCCCAGTTCCGCTTCCGCAGCGGTTTTGCCGCATGCCATGCACTTCCGCAGTCTGTGCTGTCAAAGTAATGGAACTCATGGCCGCGCACCGGATTTCCGCCGTTCCGAAAGGTATCCTTCGTGTTTGGCGTGAGGGTGATATAGCCGAATCTTCCCAGCTTTTTTGTCCGGTAAACATTTCCCGGAACAGCCTGTACCATAGGATACACATTTCCATCCATATCCTCCATGGATTCTGACAGGTACATATAACCGCCGCATTCTGCAAGAACCGGCATTCCCTGACGGATGTTATCGCGGATCTTCGTTCTCATGGTCTGGTTTTCCGAAAGCTCTTCTGCGTGCAGCTCCGGGTAGCCGCCGCAGAACAGAAATCCGTCTGTATTCTTTGGCGGCTCCGCATCGGAAAGCGGCGAAAAATATTCGATTTTGGCTCCAAGCGACGCGAGAAGCTCCAGATTATCCCGATAAAAGAAACAGAATGCTTCATCCTTGCAACGGCAAGAATCGGCTTCGCAGCACGCACCTTGGCGGCTGCTTCGCTTTCTGTCACCTTACGCAGGACTTCCGGCATTTTTCCCGAGAGCTCTTCTGCCCCTTCTGCAATCGCAAGAATTTTTTCAAAATCCAGTGTCTTCTGCAGTGTTTCTGCAAGCAGATTGACCTGCTCCTGCAGATTTTCCACCTCATCCGGCATCACAAGGCCGAGGTGGCGGCTTTCTAAGTGGCATTCCTTCAGTTCCGGCACAAAGCGACACAGGAAATGCCAAGTTCTTTTTCCGCCATCGGCGCGATCTCCCGGTACAGCATCTCTGACATCCGGTTAAAGATTACACCGGCGATCCTGCTGTCCTCTTTGTACTGCAGGTATCCCTTAATAAAGGCAAGCGCTGAAACGCTCATGCCTTTGGCATCGACAACCAGAAGAACCGGCGTTTTTGTCATACCGGCGAGATCGTAGGCGCTGCCTTTGGTAGAAATTCCGCCAAGACCGTCGTAATACCCCATAACGCCTTCCAATACGGAAATGTCATGACCCGCTGCATGTTTGCAGAACAGATACTGTGTTGTTTCTTCCTCTGTGAAAAACGGATCCAGATTACACGACGGGGCGCCGATTACCTGTTCGTGAAACATCGGATCGATATAATCCGGGCCGCATTTAAACGCTGCGGGCTGCTTTCCCATCTGCTGCAGTGCACGGAGCAGTCCGCAGGTGATCATCGTTTTCCCGCTTCCGCTCCTTCCTGCTGCCAGCATGATTCTTGGTGCTTTCATTCTTTGGCACCTCCCTGGGCTGTAAAGATATAAACCGGATTCTGGGCAATCATCAGATGGCTTCTTCCGGCCTTTTTCGCATTGGAAGCCTGCAGGCAGACGATTTCCGGCTCTTCAAACGCAAGTTTTTTGAAACACGATGCTGCCTCCGCTAATGTTTCCACGGTTACTGTATTTAATACCACGCGGATGTTCGGATTCTTCCGCAGGAGCAGTTCCAGAATCTCTTTTAAGTTTCCGGCAGACCCGCCGATAAATGCATGCGTCGGAACCGGGAGTGCTTCGAGTGCTTCCGGTGCAGTTCCCTCAATAATTTCCAGATGATCCACTGCAAATTTCTTTTTATTTTCCTGCAGAAGTGCAACGGCTGCCGGATTTTTTTCTATCGCATATACTTTCCCTGTGCTGCACGAAGCGCCATCTCAATCGAAACAGAACCTGTGCCCGATCCAATATCATAGACAACAGAATTCAAAGAAAGCTGCAGATGAGAAAGAGACGCATTGCGCACTTCCCGCTTGGTCATCGGTACTTTGTCACGCAGAAATACTTCATCTGCCATGCCGGCTGTAAACTCCGGTTCCGGATTCGGGTTTTCAAACAGAAGAACCGCAAGCGGAGCAAACTCCATTTTAGCAAGTTCGAATGGGGTTCCTGTCACAATCTGTTCTTCCGGATACGACAGATCCGTTCCCACATGCAGCACAATCTGCTCCCAGCCGTACGAACTTAACGTCTGGCAGATTTCCCTAACACTGCCCTTTCCGCCGGCGATCGCCAGAGTTTTCCGGTTTCGGCGGACCGTCTCCAGAAGTTGCAGTGCTGTCCGTGCAGGCTCACAAATGCTGCATCCTCCCAGGACACTCCGATTTTGGCACAGAAATAAACCAGCGAAGAAATTCCCGGCTCTACACGGACAGAAAAATCCGCATCTTCCGCAAGGACGGCTTGAAGTTTCTTTGCTCCGCTGTAAAAGCCGACATCACCCGACTGCAGAAGAACAATCTTTTCATATTCCGGGTGCGCCTTCAGATACTCGTAAATCTTTTCCGGGCTGTATTCTGCAAGCATTGGCTTCTGATATTTTTCTACTGCTTTTGTCATGCGTCCCGCACCGATCAGCACATCCGCCTGCTCACACGCGTCTACGAGCGCCAGCGTCATCTGCGCTTCTGCACCAGGTCCGATTCCGGCGATCACGACGTCCCGTTTCACGGACAGATCAAATCTTTCAACGAGATACCGCTTGACCTCGTCCTCCGAGAGTCCTTCTTCCTCTTTCGGACGGCCGATCAGAACGACACGGACACCGGCCTTTTTTGCTGCCTCAATTTTTTCTTCAAAGCCGCCGTTTCTTCCGGATTCCTTCGTTACCATCCATTCGGCATGGAACGACTGCAGCATTGCAACGTTCATGTCCATAGAAAACGGTCCCTGCATGCCTATGGTATGTGCGGCATCAAATCCAAGTTCCGCGCAGGATGCAATTACGCCTGGCAACGGCAGCACCCGGGCATACACACGGTTTTTATAATCCGGAAGCTCTGCAAATTTTGCGAGTTCCTTGCTTCCTGTTGTCACCAGAATCTTTCCCTCTGTACCCGCCAGATACGATACCGCTTCTTCTGTCGTATCGACCATGACGCAGGATGGATCTGCCGCAAGCGACGGCCGCAGCAGCCGAAGATACGTTTTTCCTGCTTTTTCACATGCAGACCGGATATTTTCCGACACAAGATCGGCATACGGATGGGTTGCATCGATAACCATTTCCGGCTGTTCTTCGCCAAAAAGCTGTTCCATCTCTTCTTCTGTCAGTCTTCCGCTTCGAACCGTCAGGGCACCGCCCTCCTCGATCCGGCACTTGCCGTATTCTGTCGCCGTACAGGCAAGGGATGCAATCTCATATTTCTTCAGAAAACTGCAGATTTCCCGGCCTTCCGTCGTTCCGGCAAAGACGATTACTTTATTCATAGCGATATCCCCTCGGCGTTACCATGTGATCCCGGATTTCCTTTGTCTGACTGTTTCCGATAAATACCGTCGTAAACATATCCACTTTTGTATTGCGAAGTTCTGCAAGCGTCATGGTCCGGCTCGTCTCCCCGTCTCTTCCGATCTGGCTTACGATTCCGCAGACGGTTTCCGGCGCTTTGTAACGAAGCATCAGATCACACGCTTTTTCCAGATAATCCGCTCTCTTATGGCTTCCCGGGTTATAAAGACAGATGACAAAATCCGCTTCCGATGCCAGCAGAAGACGTTTTTCAATTTTCTCCCACGGTGTCAGAAGATCGCTCAGGCTGATCAGGGCGAAATCGTGGATCAACGGTGCACCAAGAACGGCAGCGCCTCCCGTTGCGGCGGTCACGCCTGGAATTACCTTAATTTCAATATCAGGCCATTCTTCCGAAAGCTCATACATCAGACCTGCCATACCGTAAACGCCGGCATCTCCGCTGCAGATCATAGCAACCTGTTTTCCCTCTGCGCAGTTTCAAATGCTAGACGCAGCGCTCCACCTCTTTCCGCATCGGCGTCGTCAGAAATTCTTTTCCTGCAAAATGTTCTTTTACCAGATCCACATAGACGGTATAGCCGATGATCACATCGCAGTTCCGCAGCGCATCCGCCGCCTCGATCGTCATTTTTCATATGCTCCGGGGCCGATGCCCACGACAAAAATTGTACTCAAAATACTGCCCTCCAGTCCGCCGCAGCCAGTGCAACTGTTACACCGTCCGCTGCCTTTTTTTTCTTTATCAGTCTGCCGCCGGCGAGAACTGCGCTGCGCTCACAGACATTGTCAATTCCTGTAATCTTCCTCACAAACGGAGACGGCGTAAATTCCCCCTCCGCCGTTTCCAGTTCTTCTGCAGAAAAGGTCCGGTACTGCCAGCCATACTTTTCCACCAGCTGCAGAATTCCCGGCTCCTGCGCTTTCAGATCAATACTTGCCGCCTGTCGAACTGCTTTTGGAGAAATCCCGGCCGCCGCAAGTGCCGCAAGAACCTTTTCTTCAATCCGGCCGGCCGGTGTATTCTTCTTACAGCCGATGCCGACGGTGATCACCTTCGGGATCAGGTGAAGTGTTCTCTCATATGGCGAATCCTCTTCCGATGTGGTAATGCAGATTCCCATCGACGGTTTTGCCGCCTCTTCCGGGATCAGTTCCTCCGGTTTTGTTCCATCCACCGGAAAACGGCTGCAGAATCCAACCGTTTTTCCGTCCACCAGAAGCGCCGCTGCCTCTTTTGCCAGCTCCATCTCACAAATTTCACAATGATTTTTTACAGCAAAGACATCGACCGCAAACTTGTGATTGACATCCGTTGCCGTTGTAATGACCGGAACCGCACCCGTTACAGCTGCAACTTCTTCCGTCAGCTCGTTTGCTCCGCCGATATGGCCGGAAAGTAATGAAATCACAAACTTTCCCTGTTCATCCATACACAGAACCGCCGGATCTGTCTTTTTACTTTTCACGTACGGTGCAATACTGCGCACCGCCAATCCCGCAACGCCCCGATAAACAAAATCGCATCCATTTTCTGAAACATGCGCTCTGTCCATGCAGGAAGCGACGGTGCAATCGCAGGAATTCCCGCTTCTTTCCCGTACTTTTCCAGTGCATATCCTTCACAGCTGTGTTTTTTCAGTGCCGCACAGAGTTTTCGATTCCAGGCGCATCCGTTTCTTGTAAAACTTGCTATGGCTATTTTCATCTTATTTTTCTGCCTCTCGGAATTCGGTGGTAAACGCCGGATTGTACAGATCACTTCTGCGGTAATTTCCCTGGGAAACGGCATTTCCGATGATCATCAGCGCTGTCTTGGTGATCTGGTTCTTTTTCGCCGTTTCGGCAAGTGTTCCAACGGTGCAGACGAACGTCTTCTCCTCCGGCCAGGTTGCTTTGTAAACGATCGCTGCCGGAGTATCTGCCGTATAGCCGCCTGCAATCAGCTCACGGGAAAGTTCCTCTAAGAGTCCCGTGCTTAAGAATACAACCATCGTTGCCTGATGTGCCGCAAAAGACGCAATGCTCTCCCGCTCCGGAACCGGTGTTCTTCCGGCCATTCTGGTGATGACAACACTCTGGGAGATATCCGGCAGCGTATATTCCATTTCAAGGGCAGCAGCCGCTCCGCAGAAAGAGCTGACACCCGGACAGTCATCGTGAGCGATTCCAAGGGCATCGAGCGCATCAATCTGTTCGCGGATTGCACCATACAGGCACGGATCTCCCGTGTGGAGTCTTGCCACAGTCTGGCCTTTGCTTTCGGCCTCTTTCATAACATCAATCACCTGCTCCAGCGTCATGGTTGCACTGTTATATACCACACAGCCCTCTTTTTTCAGATCCAGCAGTGCCGGATTGACAAGAGAACCTGCATAAATGATAATATCCGCCTCACCAAGCAGCTTCTGTCCTCTTACCGTAATCAGATCCGGGGCTCCAGGGCCCGCTCCAATAAAATGTACCATCTATTTTTTCCTCTTTTCTTTTACAATAATCAGTGAATAGTAACTTGCCTGGTCCGGGATTTCTTCCGCGCTGAAATACTTCTGTTCCGTATCCATGCCGCAGTTTTCTATCATCACCGCCCGGCAGTTCTTTTCCTTCAGGAACTGTTTCACAGCCGGCATCTTTTTACCCGCTTTCATCAGAACCTTTGTTCCTGAAAGTTCCAGTGCATCTTCAATCTGGTAAGACGCCGGAATCACATGCAGTTCTTCGGAATTTTCCACCAGTCCCTCGGAAAGAGATGCTGCTGCCGCGCAGAACGATGTAACACCGCTTACAATTCTCGCATCGTAACCGTCTTCCAGTACCCGTCTGTGTACATAAAGGTAGGTAGAATACACGGTTGGATCTCCGAGTGTCAGAAATACTACGTTTTTTCCTGCATCCAGCAGCTCCTCTATTTTTTCTGCACCGCGCCGGTGATTTTCCTCCAGTTCTTTGGCATTCTTTGTCATCGGCATTGGAATAGCAACGAGCTCTTTTTCTGTCAGTTCCGGCACTGCCTGAACAGCAATCTGGTAGGCAATGCTCTCTTCCGGTTTCTCTCCTGGTACTGCAATCGTATCATTTCCCGGATCAGACGGACGGCCTTTAACGTCATAAGCTCCGGGTCTCCCGGTCCGATTCCTGTTCCAAATAAAATTCCTGTCATTTTGTTTTTACTCTTTTCTGTTTTCTTTTTCTTCCTGCTCCCGCAGGCGCTCCAGAAGTTCTCCCGCTCCCGGGGTTTCCCCGAGCAGGCCCTCATTGCTTGAAAAAACAATCGCCTCCGTCTGCACTCTGCCCTCAATATGGTAATTCATGTAAAAAGCAATTTTTTCTGTCACTTTTTCCATGGTCTCTTTCAGGCATCCTGCTTCCTTTAAAATCTGCACCGCTTCTTCCGTCGTTCCGGTCTCCAGCAGTTTTTTTGCCAGTGCAAGATCCGCCCCTGCACGCACCGCCTGCGCCGTAAGAAGCTCCGCACGGCAGTCTGCCTCGTGGGAATGGGTATTCATAATTCCGCCGGACACCTTGACAAATTTTCCAAGATGTGCCACAAAAAGGATGGCGTCAAAGCCGAGCTCAGCTGCAAATTCCAGTGTTTTTCCGACGTAATTACTGCACTTAACGGAATGGTCTGCACGGACCCACGGATACGTTTTTAAGAAGTCCTGTCCGTAATTTCCCGGTGTCACCAGAAGGACGCGGTCACCCTGTGCTTTCCGCATTTCCATCTCGACGCGGATCGTGGAAATCAGCGCCTCCTCGCTCATCGGCACTACAATCCCGCTCGTTCCAAGGATTGAAATGCCGCCGGTGATGCCAAGTCTCGGATTGAATGTATGCTTTGCCAGTTCTTCCCCTTCCGGTACGGAGATGATAACCTGCAGTGCGCGGAAATCATCGAGTTTTTTCTGAATCTCCTCCACATTCTCGCGGATCATCTGGCGCGGTACATGGTTGATCGCCGCGTTTCCGACCGGCTGATCCAGCCCCGGCTTTGTCACACGCCCGACGCCGAATCCTCCATCGATTACAATTCCCTCTTCTGTTCCAAACGTCACTTCCGCGTAAATCAATGCTTTATCTGTCACATCCGGATCATCCCCGCCGTCTTTTCGGACGGCACAGCTTACTTTTTCGGCACTTCTCCGGATATCCAGCAATTCCAGATTCAGAACAATGCCCTTTGGCGTATGGATTTTCACTTCCTGTATTTCTTTCCCGGAAAGCAGCATAAACGCCGCTCCCCGCGCTGCCGCTGCAGCGCAGGAACCCGTCGTATATCCCATGCGGAGTTTCTTGCTGCCGCGCATAATATATGCATCTTCCAAGCCTGTTCTGCTCATGTTTTTCTCCTTAACAGATCCGGCGGTTTTTCTGCCGGATCACGCGATCTATTTTATCATAACACACAATGAAAAAATGCTGAACCATTTTCGCATATTTTTTCAAAAAAGATCAATTTTTCCCGGCTGTTTTTCTATCTCAGAAACTTATTCTTTTCCCAGCTTCCTGTTGTTTCAAACTCCGCAGCTCTTCTTTCTGCCTGTTTTACAATTTTTTCATCAATTCCCATATTTTCAAGCAGCACAATCGCATTCTTTCCTCTTGCCGGCCCCTGTTCCAGGCGATACGGGAAGGAAATACTCTGCGCGGTAATCTGCTCTTCAAAATGATAATTAGTGTAGAGATCTTCCAGCAGATACGTCAGTTCAGTATCATGTGTTGCTGCAAGACAGAGCACATTTGCACGGCGCAGGGCAGCAAGCACACTCTCTGACGCTGCAATCCGCTCCGTCGTGTTTGTTCCCCGCAGCACCTCATCAATGACGCACAGAAGCGGTGTTTTTTCACGGCTTGCCTCCAGAATCCGTTTTAAAGATTTTACTTCCACAACAAAGTAACTCTCTCCCTGTGCCAGATTATCGCGGAGTGCCATGGATGTCATGATCCGGCACACAACACCGCGGTACCGCTTCGAAGACTCGTGTTCAGTGCCTGTGCCAGAATCGCATTCACTGCCATGTTTTTCATAAATGTGGATTTTCCCGACGCATTCGAGCCGGTCAGCAGAATTCCGCCCTCCGCATACAGACTGTTTGCCACCGGATGTGTCAGAAGCGGATGATAAAGCTCCTCCACATTGATCCGACAGCCGCCTTTTCTCATCCAGGAATTCGGCCGGCAGTAATACGAAAGGCTCTCCCGGTACGATGCTGCAGACAGTGCAAAGTCCAGGAGTCCAAGATCCTCTGCCATCTGCAGAATCGCTTTTTCATACGATTTCACTCCGGAAACAACCGAAGAATACTCGATCAGATCCAGCAGAAAGAACGTATGAAAGTATGCAAAAATCATGTTTGCTGCACCGCCCTGCGATTCTTTCGTATTCACAAGTGTTCTGCATTTTCTTGTAATCGGACGGAGTTGTTTTTCCTGTTCTTCCAGACGCTTCTGATACATTTCCAGTCCGGAAATTTTTTCTTTTCCAAGTTCCCTGGCTGTCCGCTGCAGCCGCAGGATACAGCCAAACGCTTTTAATGCACTCTCCAGCTTTTTGCTCTCCCTTCCATGCATCAGTCCGTTGCCGACCATAGAAGCAAACAGAACAGCCACACCCAGCGGAGGCAGTACAAACAGCAGTCCAATTCCAAGCACAGCAATACCGGCCATCAGAAGATATTTCCCCTTCTCTCCCGGCTCCGCTCCATCAGTACGGCTATTTCTTCTGTCGGCGGATTCATCTTTTCTTTTCCCATCAAAAGAAGTGCTTTCTGCACTGCTTCTCTGGCTTTTTGGTTCTCTGCAAAAAGCTTCATCAGCCGTTCCCGCTCTTCCCTGATTTCTGTTGTTGTGACCGGCATCCGAAGCGCCGTGTACAGATATTCTTCCCCGCACACCGACACTGTGTGGTCGACTGTGTCAAAAACCGCATCGAGATCCAGGTCATTCCAGGTAATCGCGTCCACGCAGAAGTTTTCCCCTGCTTTTCGTCTCAGACACGCTTCCAGTTTTTCTTTCTTTTCCCGTGCCGTCCGTTTCTCCTGCTTTTTTCCCCATTTCTTCCGCAGTTGTACCAGCTTCTTTTCCTGTTCATTTCTGTTATTCTGTACCATCCAAACTCCCAGCAGTATCAGAACCACAAAAATTCCTGCTGCCGTGTACAGTTCTTTCATGTCTTATCGCCATCCTTTTTCCTGCTCTGTATCATAAGTCTTTTGATTCTGTCTTATTCTAGCACAGAACCCTCTTCCCTTCCAGATTTTGTTGCAAAAATCATCTCCACCGCCGCATGTACAGCCAGTCTCTGTGAACTGCTGCCGTCACCAATGCAGGTGGAAAGGGTAAGTATCTTTTGAACTTCCTTTTCCTCACCGCTGCCAAAGATAATGCTGTTTTCTTTTCTTTCCTGTACCATGCATTCCAGTCCGCATCGCTCCATGCTCCCAGCCGGTAAACATCACTTTTGGCATCCGTCTCCTCCACACTCCAAATACGGCACTGCCATGCTTCACCCGGCAAATACAGGTACAGATACGGAAATTCCTGTTTCCACGACGCTTCACGATACTTTTTCAATCCTCCGAACATCGTTCCATCCCGCATATTATGCCCATATAAAATCGTGTGACGTTCAGAAAAATCCTCCGGTGTATCACACGGTGCAAAAATACTGCCGTAAATCCGCTCCCTGCAAAACGCATCGTGTGTCAGATAATATGCGTTATCCTGCCCGTGCGCAACCGGAACATCTAAGGCGCAGCCGGAATCCAGAGCCACGCGCAGATTTCTCTATTTTTTGATCGAAGTCCTGCAAAATCAATTGTCCGAAACAGATTTTTGTCTGTACTGCCCGGTTCCTGCTCCTGCACTTCTTCGCTTTTTTCGTTTTCCTCTTTGTTCTCTTCTTTTTCTTCTCTGACATACATCTCCACCGCTTCTTCCTGTTCTTTTCGAATCTGCCGGCTTACCTGAATCTGCGGCAGATACCAGAAAAAAAGCGCCGCCAATGTCATAACTGCAATCCCTCTTCTTTTTCTGCTGATTTTTTCTCTCTCCATTTTGTTTTCATTCCACCACCCGAACCGATGGTGGAATGTTTTTCCGTTTTGTTATTCAACCGGAATCCGGTTTTTTACAATACTGTTGTGTCCATAATCATCCCAGCGGTATTTCTGATTTTCAAATACAACCTCACTTTCTTTGGGATGTCCGCAAAGATTTACCGATACCGAAAAGACGCGCGCAGGATCTTTTCCATATGCCGGCTCTTCTAGTTTTTTCACGGTAACATTCTTCGTACCTGTCACCTGCATAAGCGAATACCGCAGCACCTTCTTCTCCTGTACCCGGTAATCGTTTCCTGCCGGAATTCCCCGGATCTGTACCGACTGTTCCGTGTAGCCGTCCTGATCTGTCGTTTTCTCCACCTGTGTTTTTGTAAACGTAAGATAGCATTGGTATGTATGTTCTTTTCCATACAGATCCTTTCCCTTCACGGAAAACAGAAACGTTGGATTTCCATGCGCCCATGTAATCTCATCCGCCTTAATCTTCTTTGTAATCGTCAAGGTTTCACATGCAAGATCCTTCATCGTCACGGTCTGCACTTCCTGTTTTGCCTCCAGCACAAACGAAACCGGTTCTGCCGCAAGGTATCCATCCGGCGCGGCCTCCTCCACAAGGACATAAGAACCCGGCTTTAATTTTTCCAGTTCATGCGGGCCGCTTCCTCCTGAAATCCAGCTGTCCACACGGTTTCCATCCATATCTTTTAATACCAGCTTTGCGCCGGAAATTCGTTTTCCGCTCTCTGCATCTATTTTTTCAATTGTCAGATGTGTTCCATCATTTTTCGACCGTCACCGACAGTTCCGATTTACCGTCAATTTTTCCGTTTTCTACCACAAATTCCCGGCATGTGCTGTCCAGCAGAAAGCCTCCGGAGATGCTGTCTCCTGATAGTACCAGACACCGTCCAAAAGTCCCGTCAGCTCAATTTTTCCATTTGCATCCGTCTTTTTTGTCTCATCAAAACTTCCATCTTTCGTCCAGATATGAAAGGCTGCTCCCTGAAGCACTTTTCCGTCTCCCTGACTTACTTTCTGCAGAACAAAACGGTTCTTCCAGTTTGTAAACGTCAGTGTGATCTGTGCGTTTTGTTCCCCGATCGTTATTTTCTTTTCCGTCGGATCCAGCACATATCCATTTGGAGCCGCCGTTTCCCGCACAAGATACGTTCCGTACTCCAGCCCGTTTTTGAACGCCTCTCCATTTTCATCCGTTTTCAGCACAGCTGCTACCGCCTGATCCGGAAACAGCACTGTTCCGTTTACCGTTGTAATTGCTCCGCTCGCAATCACCTGATATGTTGCACCAGAAAGTACTTTCCCTGAGTTTTCTTCCGTCTTTTTTATCTTCAGTGAGCCTGTTTTTCTTGTGTTTTCTGCCTCCAGATGGATCGTCTGCATGCCTTCCTTGTCAATGGAAAATTCCTGCTCCCAGCTTCCTGCATAACCAGCTGGATTCTTTGTCTCCACAACACGGAATTTTCCATTTTCACTGTCTGTATCCAGAATTCCCTCCAGCAGATAAGAACCCGTTTTTTTCACCCAGTTCATCTTTTTGAATTCACTCCAGGTGTTGTTTTTCCAGCGGTACACGGTAAATTCTGCACCCGAAATAGCTTCTTTTGTCTCTGCATCCATTTTTTTCACTACAAGATCTCCTACTTCGACAGATGACAGGGAACGTTCGCTGTGTAACCAAATTCCGAAGTATTCCACGGCACAACAGTTATTCCCGTTTCCCGGGATGCTCCATGCCAGTTGTTGTACGTACTGGAAGTATCGTTTACAAAATTATCCGGCCATTTTTTCGGTGCTTTCACTCCGCCGCCGGGACCAGTTACCGCGTCGTTAGTGCCTCCATCATAGAAAATCATCGTCTGGGAATTTCCTTCAAAGGTAACTGTAACCCAGCCTTCCGAATTTTCCGGAGTTGTTCCACCGTCCGGCTCAGAGCCGCGTCTTGCCGACCAGATCGCTTCTGTTCTGGCATCGTAGACGATTCTGGCATCTGCCTCCTTCGTCAGATAGATATGTTCTGTCTCATCAGCCAGATAAAAGCCCTGCTTAAAGTCCAGATCTGAAAGTGTAAAATATCCTTTCACATTCAGCGGATTTCCTTTACTGTCGTAATAAGCAAACCGTACCTTGATCCAGAGCAGACCTTTAATATCAATGACCGGCTTATTGTGGTCAATCGCCACGACTACCGCATCCACGTCCTCATACCCTGATGGTACAACCGTGTTCTGCCAGTCTTCCAGCCAGATCCGCATCGTTACATTTTCCCCGTGGCACTCTCCAACATTCGTATATTCCGCATACATTTTTCCTTTTTTCGACTCCAGCGGCGTGAAGGAACGGAGATTACTCCATCCCTTCACATCGGCCGCCGGCCACCATGTGGAACAGCATTTCGAATGGCTCTCTCCGTTTTTGCAGAACAGATTGTCCCAGGTACTTCCATCTGTACTTCCAAAACGGATTTTTGTCTCACTTCCGATCAGCGGGGTAAAATCATATCGGCCGTCAATAACAGAGTCCGATGATACAACTTCTCCGATTCCGGCTTTCGAAAGAGAAGGAAGACTCGTAAGACTCGAAGCCAGAACATCTTCCCGAAAACAAAATCCCAACAACAGCAGAATTCCTGCGAGAAACCAGAAGCTTTTCTTTGCTCTTTTCATTCTTTCCTCCTTTCAGACCGGCCCGCGGCAAGAAACAGGAAGGCTCCTGTCACGGCAATTCCAATGGGGACCGCTGCTGACGGATCGCGCAGACCTGTTTTTGGCGCGCTGTGCCAGATAGAGGGGCCTTCTTCCTGCGGCAGATCTTCTCCTTCGACAGAAAAATCCATTTTACCCCGCTTTTCCGAAGTGCCCATTCATTTCCAAGTTCTGACGGCACACGGATTGAAAAACAGATTTCTTTCCGTTCATCTGGACTGCATATTCCAAGACTTTTTGCTGCCCATAGTCCCTCACTCTCTAAATCACCTTCATAAATCACGCTGTCTCCCTCTCGTATTTCCAGTTTCACCTTGGAAAGCAGTTCTTTCTGCTTCACTGAGTTCTTCCGGAAGTTCCGTCCGCAGAAAAAATTCTGCACGGCTTGCTGTCGTGTTCACCAGTGTGAACGTATCTTCCCATTCTTCTCCCGGCATCAGCACTGGAAAGTTCCGAAAGAAATTGTCGGGTGCCAAGATCAGATTCCGCGCTGCTCCTTCGTACGAAACGGTGAGGAAGCTCTGCTGCGAAACCTCCGAAACGGTATTATCCGCCTCGTGGACACACTGTTCTATTTCCAGTTCTTCTCCCACGGAGCTTCTGCCGTAAAATCCGGCGTCACATTCGCTGCCTGTACGGCCTCCGCCTGGATTTCAACGGACAGCACCTGTCCCTCCGCCTCACTGGTCCACGCAGATGGATGGTGATTGTACGGAAAAAATCGACAGATTCCTGCTTTCCCAGCACTTTGATAATAATAATACTCTCCTGCTTTCAGCCAGACGTCCTCGATTCCCCCAAGGTCCTCTTCCCCCAGACGGTAATCCTGCGTTTCTTCCTCATCAAACACAGGCTTTACCCGGACATAGCATGGTTCAGCATAATTGGTGATCCGCGGAATTTTTGAAATCACCTGGGAAGGCAGTACAATGCCGTTTTCCGGTCCCTCATACTTCTTTTCTCCATCCCCGTCTTCCTCATATTCCCAGATTCCAATATTTACATCTCCGACAGCTATTTTGTTAATGGTCTCAACACTGCTCCGGTAATATGCATACGTTCCGCTGATTCCCATCAGAAGACTTGCCGCCGCACATCCGATCCTGACGCGTTTTCCTTTCATGTCTGACCACCTCTCTCATAAGCATCCCATGCCTCCCGATAGCCGTGAAATACCATATTCCCCTTCTGGATCTGCACCGATTCCTCATAGACCGAAACCTCAAGTTCTTTCTGTTCCATTTCTTTTGCAACGCGGATTCCGGTAAACAATTCCGTCGTGCTTTCGCCTTCTGAAACCGGTTTTTTGTAATAATAGTAGTCATCTTCTCCTTTTACCCAGTTTTTCGTATCAAGTCCCTCAATCGCTTCAATTGGTTCACTGAATATAAGTGCCGCACGAATATAGCAGGCAACGGAGCCTTCATTTCTGATTTTTACTCTCTTTACCACACTTTTCCCTGGCGGTACGGGCGTCGGTGTCGGAAATTCTTCATCGATAGTACTTGTATTATGTCCGAACACCATACGATTCCAGACATTCTCGTGATCTGTAAAATACGCCGAAGTTCCCGCAGCAGCCAAATGCTGCCGCCATCGTACACCCGGCCGCACCCGCAAGGAAAAACAGCCGTTTCGTCTTTTTCTTCATCTTTTGTCCCCCAGAAAACTGCTTAAATTCCAGGTGCTTCTGTCTGTTCCGGCTCCGACTGCGGTGCCGTTACCTGCCCCTTCTGCCCATTATTCTGATTTACATACTTCTCCCAGGCCTTTGCTGCCCGCTCGGCAGCCGTACTTCCCTCACCGGTATTCAGCGCCTGGATTGCATAATAATTGATCGGAATATCGACCTCTTTTTCATCCAGCTGCCCTTCCACGATATTAGCTGCTGTCACGCTCGTAAATAAAGGATCCGTCGTTTTGCCAGCTGCAAGCACTTCATTGTAGAGATATGTATATACCATCGAATTGTTCTGTTTTTTCTTGTACATCAGCACCCATTTTTTCGAAAGCTGATTCATCGAAAACAGTTCCGTATCGACGGCTGCTCCGCCGTTTAAACGGTTTCCGGATGTATCTGCAACGATCACTTTTGCGATTGGTATGGAAACATCCATATAGACGTAAGAATCATTTTTACCTTTATTTTTGATACGCGGGTCCTTCGGAATCACCTGGGTCGGCACAATATGATTGGTCTTTCCGTCCGGATCCGTGCGTACGATGGTTCATTTCCTTCGATATCTACTTTTCCCACAACAAACTGGTTCGTCACAGAATCCTTATCCGTCAGATACGCCAGTGTTCCGCCCGCTGCCAGGGCTCCTGTCAGAAGCAGTGATGCTGCCCAGAATACGATTTTCCGCTGTTTTTTCATAGATCAATTCCTCCTGTTTTCCTAAATAATTTTGCTAATTCTTTTTATAACTTGTTTTCCTGCATGATTTTTCTACCGTGCCAAAGCTGCCGGATTGTAAAAAGCATCACCGCTCCCACGGCCAGAAAAAAGAGTGTTCCTCTCTGCCGGAGCCAGACGATACCAAAGCCAAGCCAGGGAAGAGCTACGATCACATTCCCGATCACCTGTTTTTCCAAAACGATGCCTGCATCTTCCTCCGCGTTGGCATCCCCCTTAGTACAGTATCCTTCCTCGCTCTTTTCCACGATCCGGTGTGTCACCACCATATTTCCTCTCCGGTAGGTAATCACATCCCCCGGATTCCATTCCTTCTTCCGTCCATCCACAACCACAACAGATCCCGTCGGGATCTCCGGTTCCATGGACCCGGACAGTACGACATAGGCGCAGAAATACTGCATCAGATACCATCCCGCCGCCAGAAAAGGAAGGAAAGAAAAGCCCTGCAGCCCCAGTTTTCCTTTTGCTTTCATTTGCTCCCTTCCGTCGATGCGGACATCCAGACAGTCATTTTTGCACACAAAAAAACAGAGGATAGCATTTACCCTCTGTCTCAGAATATCCCTGTTTCATTTTCTCTAAAGTTCTTGTAAAAGTGATTTAAACTTACCACAGTCCGGGCGAAAACGCAAGCATTGTCTGCCCGTTTAATTCTAAATTTTTTCTAAAGCCTGAAACGCAGAAAATTTTCAGAACTTTTCCCGGAGCTTTTTTTCTCCAAACGCAAGCCGCTTTTCCAGCTCCTGTCCATTTTCTGCCCCAAGGATTTTTCGCATTACACTCTCTTCTTCCCGGATTCCTTTTCCGTGAAGTACGCCGTATGCGCCGGCATCACTTCCCGCCGCAAGCACAACGTCCTTTTCAAATGCGAGCTGCAGACCTTTTTTCTGCGTCTCAAAAATCCACGCCAGCGTTTCAGCCGGATATCTGCCGTTCTCCAGAAGATTCGAAACCGTCACAATTGTCGGCACCCAGATTGTTGCATGCTCTGCCATACAGCAGATGCTCTCTTCATTCTGAAAGTTCCCGTGTTCAACCGAGTCCACGCCTGCCTCTGCCGCATCCATCACAGCCTGTGCGCCGTTCACATGCGCCATCACAGAAAGCCCCGCATCATGCGCCGCAGCCGTCATTGCAAAAACCTCTTCCCTGGAAAGCGGCTCACTGGTCACATGCCCCTTTGTCGCGAAATCCAGGATTCCCGTCGTCATGATCTTGATAAAATCTCCGCCCGCACGGCGTACTTCACGCACAAGCGCGCAATACTCTTTCCAGTCTGAAAATGCGCGTCCGACAATTTTTCCATAACGGCCCGCCCTGTGAATCGCAAAAACCGGTGTGCGGTATGTGATCCCGTACTCCGGCGCAAGGCTCCGTGCAAGAACACCCGCCCCGTACGGATCTCCGCCGTCACGCACATAGGAAATCCCTGCCTTCTGATACGCCGCCAGATGTTCCCGGATCAGATCCTCCCGCGGGCCGTTTTCATGCGCTGCCGCCGCCTTTTTGTAATCCACACCGTCCATAAAAATATGGCATGGCATTCTGCTGTCACCATTTTTGTTTACCGCCTTATCTCCGATTCCACCACAGCTTCTCTACGGCCCATTTTCCAGTTCTGCTCCGAGAGATACAGATGATATCCACAGCCGTTTTCTACTCGCCAGTCATAGTAACTCTTCTGTGGCACGCCGTACTGCTCAAGGATACTCATGATCGTGCCTCCGTGCACCACCATCGCCACGTTGCGGTAATGGCGGCGGATACACGTATCCACCATCTTGTCAAAGCCGGCGATGCAGCGGTCCTTGAACTGCTGCGGGCTCTCACCGCCCGGAAAGGCAAGCGTCGCCATGGAATCAATCCACTCCTGGTATTTCGGATTATCTTTTAATTCCTGATAATTTTTGTTCTCAAACTCACCAAAATTGCACTCTGCAAATTCCGGGATTTTGACCTGTTTGGCGTACGGATACAGAATGTCTGCCGTTTCCAGACACCGTTTCAGCGGCTGACGAACAGAAGCTCAACGGTATCCATCGTCCGCTGTTCCAGCTCCTTTTTCCCTTCCTCACACAGTGGTTCATCCGTCACGCCGATATACCGTCCTAATGTATTGCCATAGGTTTTTCCATGGCGGATCATTGCAATTTTAATCATGTTTTTCCTCACCTTTCAGCAGGATTCCGATTCCGCACACCACACGGGTTACCGAATCAGCCTTTGCTGCCAGCTCCGTACAGATGCGCCCCGTCTTTTCCCGCCATTTCCGGTCGAAGGGTTCGATCGGAACCACTCCGTAACCGAGTTCATTCGTAACAATGCAGATTTCCGGATTTTTCTGCAGCAGTTCTTCCAGTTCCGCTTCCGGTGCAGTCCCGGTCTCCTCTTCCAGAAGGAGCCATCTGCGGACCAGTTCCTGAAAATCATATACGCCGGAACATGCCGACAGCTCCTCTTTCAAAACTGCTGCCCCATCGGCCCATCCTGTTTCTTTTCCGGTCATCTTCTTTGCAAAGTCAAGCTTTCCCTGAAAAGCCCCTCCAATTACTAATTTCATTTCCAGTTCTCCATTCCAAGAGAAAGTACCACAAGAGACAGGAGCTGTGCCAGCTCACAGAGCGAAAGGAAATAGCCTGCGAGATCTCCTGTAATTCCTCCAAAATACTTACTGCTTTTCCATTTATAATAACAGAATACCAGTGCCGATACAACCAGTACATCCAGTGCCGCCCAGACGCAGAACGAAGCTGAGAGCGCCGTCACGGCAAAAATCGTCACAACAAGCACCGCCGCCGTTCTTTTTTTCTCTGCGCTCATGCCAAACGCTGCCGCTGTTCCTTTCGGATTGGCATTTGGAAAAAATGCGATCGAAAGACCGCTGAACGATCTCGAAACTGCGAAGCCAAATGCATACGCCGGAAAAATCTTCCAGACAAGTTCTCCGGCTGCGCCCGCGTACAGTACAAAATACAGACATCCCATAATAATCGCAAATGCTCCGGCGTGCGGGTCTTTTAAGATTTCCAGTCGGCGCTGTTTTTCTCTCCAGGAACTTAACGCATCCATCGTATCCAGATAGCCGTCGAGGTGAATGCCGCCCGTCACCAGAACCGGAACTGCCGTCAGCACTGCAGCCCGCAGCATGCTTCCCGCGCCAATCTGCTGCAGCAGCCAGAAAAGCACCGCCGAAACTGCACCGACAGCCAGTCCGACCCACGGAAAGAAACACAACGCATATTTCATGTTCTCTTTTTCCCAGTCTGCCGGCGGCATCGGGATTTTCGAGTACATGGCAAACGCCACTTTAAAATTATTCCATATCGTTTTCATCTTATTCTTTTTTTATTCTGACGGGAATCCCATACACAACCTCGGTCACACAGTCCGCCATCTCTGCCAGACGTACATTAATGTTTCCCAGGATCCGCTGGTATTCCATCGTCTCCTCCTCATATCGGTATCCGTCCGAAAAAATTTCATTCGTCACCAGAACCAGATTCCGCGCCTGATGGGCCAGACGGGAAACGCCCGCAAGAATTTCCTCCTCCGCCCGCGCTTTTCCCGCCCCGGATGGATCAAATATTTCATTTGCCGTGAGATTCGACATACATTCGAGCAGCACATCGCTTCCCGGTTCCAGCTCCACTTCTTTTAAATTCGTATAACACTCAATCGTCGAAAACTGCTTTGCCGCGCGCATCTTCCGGTGGCGTGCAATACGCGCCTGCCCTTCCGCACCGAACGGCTGCATCGTTGCGATATAAACCCTCCGTGTTCCGCCAAAATCCAGAATACACTGCTCCGCATACGCCGATTTTCCGCTGCCGCTGCCGCCTGTAACCAGATGTATCATCGTTTCACCTGCCTTTTTTAAGTCAGCGGCACATACGTTTCGATCTGTGCCTCGTCAAATGTCGCCATGCCGCGGTATACGGCATTTGCCTGATCCAGAATCGGGAAAAGCATGATGGCGCCCGTTCCCTCGCCCAGACACATATCGCAGTGCAGAAAGGCTTCTTTTCCAAGCTCTGCAAGCAGCAGATGCGCCGCCGGCTCCTTCGATACGTGCGAAGCGATCATATAGTCCTTTGCAAACGGTGCAATCCGTGCAGCAAGAAGCGCTGCCACACAGGAAATAAAGCCGTCCATCACAACCGGAACGCCATGTGCAGCCCCTGCAAGAAAGACACCCGCCATGCCGGCAATGTCAAAACCGCCGACCTTTGCCAGCACATCGATGGGATCGGACGGATCCGGCTGATTGATGGCAATTGCTTTTTCAATCGCTGCAATTTTCCGCGCAAGACCTTCACTCGAAAGCCCGGCGCCCCGTCCCGTCAGTTCCGGAACCGGCTGATTCAGGAAAACGGCTGCCATTGCACTGCTCGTCGTCGTATTTCCAATGCCCATCTCACCGGTTGCCATCAGCTGATAGCCCGCCGCAATTTTTTCTTCCGCCACGGCGATTCCTGTTTCAAGCGCACGAACGGCCTCTTCCCTTGTCATCGCCGGACCTTTTGCCATATTTTTTGTTCCATACGCAACTTTATACCGCGGAACCTTCGTATCGCGCGCCATTCCGATATCAATCGGAAACAGATCCGCATGCGCACCGCGGCAGAGAATGGCTGCTGTCGCCTTCTCCTGCAGAAAATTTTCCGCAACTGTCGCTGTCACTTCCTGACCGCTCTGCGTCACGTTTTCTTCCACAACGCCATTGTCCGCACAGAACGTCAGAAGTGCTCTTTTTTCAATCGAAATCTCCTCTTTTCCGGTGATTCCGGCAATCTGGATGAGCACGTCCTCCAGCTTTCCGAGGCTGTGGAGCGGCTTTGCAATGCCGTCCCAGTGAGCTTGGCACGATCCATCGCCTCTTTCGAAAGCGGATGGATCTGTTCGATTGTTTCCTGTAATGTCATCTTTTGTTCGCCCCTTCTTTCGATATGACGTCCGATCAGCTCTGTTTTTTCACCCAGTTCACAAAGAAAATATGGGAATCTTCCCGCGCTGTTCCGCTGGAAGTTGTCCATTTATAGGTGTATGTATATGTCACACATTTTTCTTTATCCATATTCAGATTTTCAAATGCTTTCGGAGTCATGAAATATAGATAATCAAAATCATCTCTCGTATCGCCAAAGCCCGGGATCACACGTTTTGTGCCGTTCTTCAGATATGCATCCATGATCGACCGGGATTCATCCACTGCACCGTAGGCTCCATTATTTTTCAGCTGATTGATAATCGAACTGCTCTGCTCCGCAATTCCCGTCAGATAGTTTGTCAGACTTCCGTTCCGCGCCGGTTCAAACTGCTGCTGTTTATAAATCGCTGTGCGGAGCGAAATATTCTGTGCCGCCATCCGGTTCCGGATGACCATCGCAACTGCCGTCATACCGGTTTTTCTCTGGACACCCGCCTCCGCACTGCAGATAGCCGCAAAGAAATCACGGTCGCTCACAGACGGATCCGTGTAATACTGATGCTCCATCGTATAATATTTTCCGCTTACGCTGTCCTTTGCACGCACATACTGGCTTGAGCGAGAATGCACACTCCGTTTTCGTCAAAGCTGTAGTACAGTTGCTGCTGTTCTTTTTCAGCAGAGCGTAATACGATTTTACCATCTTTCCGTCGCTTCCAAAGTAATACCAGCCCGTCTGCGGATCACCGCTTACCATCCGTTTCTGTGCATTGAGCCACTGGTTCTTTGCCATGCCTCCCCAGTCTTTAAAGTAATAGGAAGCGCCGTTGATAGTCCTCTCTCCCGTCACCATCACGCCGTTGGCATCGGCATAGTAACTGTTGTTTAAATGCGTAAAGAAGGTATTGCGGTACATCGCACCATTTCCCGGAAGTAATACCACTGGTTCTCTTTCGAAAGCCAGCCCGTCACCATCTTTCCATCCGCATCGGCATAATACATTTCACCGCCAAGCTGGAAAAAGGTACACGGTACATGCCGCCCCAGCCCCGGAAATAATAATACGTACCATTGATTTTCTGCCAGCCGGTTACCATCTTTCCATCTGCATTCACACGATATGTATTGTTGTCATATTCAAAAAAGCGGTCAAAATACTGCTCTCCGTTTTCATCAAAATAGTAATATGTACTGCCCTGCTGCAGCCAGCCGACGGTCAGTTTTCCATCTGCAGCCGCATGGCATACACTCGTTCCGTTTTTGATGAATGCATTCTGATACATGCCGCCCCAGTCCTTGAAATAGTACCAGTCACCGTCGATCTGTTTTTTTCCGACAGCATCCTTTCCGTTCTCATCGGCATAGTAAAGTGCACTTCCTGTCGGTGCTTTGAAAAAGGTGCTGCGGTACATGCCGCCCCAGCTTCGGAAATAATACCAGGTTCCATCCTGCAGCAGCCAGCCGGTCGTCATCTTTCCATCCGTATCAACATGATAAATATTATTTTTATGCGTCAGAAAGGTGTTTTGTGCCATGCCGCCCCAGCTTCGGAAGTAATACCAGATCCCGTCAATCTGTTCGAACCCGGATGCCATTTTTCCATCCGCATCAACATAATACGTATTCTTGTCATACTCAAAAAAACGATTCCGGTACATCGCGCCTGATCATCAAAATAATAATACACATCATCGATCAGTTTCCAGCCGGTCGCCATTTTTCCGTCCGCATCAGAATAATACGGTACATTTTTCACGGTGTAAAAGGCATCCCGGTAAACACCGCCCCAGCTTTGGAAATAATACCAGGCCCATCAAGTTTTTCCAGCCGACCGCCATTTTTCCGTCATTATTCAGGTAGTAACGGTTCTTGTCGTACTCTCTCCAGGCTCCTTTGACAATGGTACCATCCGGATCCTTAAAATACCAGATCCCGTTCTCATTCACCCATGGGTAATAGCTTCCAGCCTGCACGGATACCGCCGTCTCTTCGGGCTTTCCGCTCTGTACTTCTGCCGCCGGAAGATCCGAGGCGGCATTTTCCGCTGTCGAATCCGGCGTCTCCGTTTCTGTCATCTCCGGCGTATTTTCGTCTGTGGTTTCCGCCTCCGATGTTTCTTCTGTTTCTTCCTGTGTAACAGCAGAAGCCTCATTTACCAGACTCTGCTCTGTGCCTGCTCCAAATACGTTCGCAGCACTGACAGCGGTTGTCACGCAGGCTGCCGCCAGTACTCCCCTGATTACTTTATTTTTCATTATTATATCCATTCCTTTCGCTTCGCTCAGGCACAAAACGTTATGAAAATGTTTCCCTGAGCTCATTTTTTCTTTATAATTCTTCTTGTAGGGAACTCGGTATACTACAAATCACGGAGAGGTGAGTGGGCTGTCCGGCTTGCCGGATGACCGCATTATTATATGTGTAGTTCGCCTTTTCAAGCACAAATAAGTGTGACTTCAAGCACGTAATCTTATCTTTGTATAAACATTCTCGTTTATGGCTTAGGCGTTCAGTCAATGCCCCGTCTCTCCCTATAATCTTTAGCGAACCTCCCGGTTCTGAAAGGAGTCCCTATGGCTTTAAAAATCGTGTACAAAATCTGTTGTGGCATTGATGTCCACAAGACTTTTGTAGTCGCCTGCATCGCTTCTACGAACGATAAAGGTGTCACTTCTTACGAGAGCCACCGGTTTTCGACCTACACGAGCGGTCTGAAAACTTTGTTACAATGGCTACTCGACAGGAATTGCAAGGATGTCTGTATGGAATCCACCGGTAAATACTGGATTCCTGTTTATAACATCTTGGAAAAAGATTGTTCGATTGTCCTTGCCCATCCGAAATACGTTAAGGCTATCCGTGGAAAGAAAACTGACAAGAAAGATGCCAAATGGATTGCTGACCTGTTTAAGCATGATCTTGTTGCCGGAAGCTTTATGCCACCCGCTGACATCCGCCAGCTTCGTGACCTTATGCGCTACCGTTTCAAACTGACCTGCTTCAAATCAAGTGAAAAGAATCGTTTGCAGAACTGTCTCACGGTTTCCAATATCCAGTTGGGAAACGTTGTCTCGGACACCTTCGGCAAATCTGCTCAGGCGATACTGGATAAGATTTTGGAAGATCCCGCAGATACTTCCTTTGACCTTGAACCTCTTGTTTCAAAAGTTTAAAAAAGAAACTTCCTGAACTTCGTGATGCCATTGACGGATATATCACTCCGGAACAGGCAGGTAAGCTCAAAGTAATCAAAGCTCATTATGAAAACCTTGAAGCTCGGAAAGCAGAGCTTGAAGAACTCATTCTTGCGCTCGCCACTCCCTATCAGCAGGAACTTGCCATTCTTCAAACCGCTCCTGGTATCAGCAGTGATTTCACTGCCATCGGAATTATTTCCGAAATTGGTACCAATATGGAGGCTTTTCCTTCGGCGAAACACTTGTGTTCATGGGCTGGCCTTACTCCGACCAACAATGAAAGTGCAGGGAAGAAAAAATCTGTCCGGGTTTCCAAGGCCGGATGCTACATCAAACCTCTTTTAGTACAGTGTGCAAACGCTGTTGTTAAAAGTAATAAGCATCCTGAAATTCGCAACCGCTATCTCCGTATCAAAAAACGTCGCGGTCACAAGAAAGCAATCATTGCGATAGCAAGAATGCTTCTTACCGCATTATACCACATATTAAAGAACGGAGAAAACTATAATGCTGAACTTTATCGAAAATCTGATTTACCACCTGTGGATCGTGAAATTACCGTAGAGCAGGCACTCATGATCGCCAGAAATCAAGGTTATAAAATCAAGTCAGCAACTGCATAGCCTTAGTGTATACGATATTCAATTTTTAAAACAGCCACCGAAAGATGGCTTGTTTGTGATGCGATTAAGGTAATGGATACCCTCTACTTCTCATTTTCAATCTTACTTCCTCATTTCCTGATCATTTTTCTGTTTCTTATTGTAGCACTTTTCTCTTTTCCAGAGAACTTATTTTTTTCACATTTTTACTACATTTCCATCACAGATTCCCATTATACTGCAAAGCATAGAAACAAAAAAGGAAGCAAACAAAACCGGAAGCCGATTCCGGAACACAGTTTAAAATACAGATACCAGAAAGGAAGCATTTATTATGATGGACTACAGAAACAACTACAATAACGAAAACGAAACCAATAATGAGAACATGATGGCAGCAGAGCAGAACAGCTTCAACGGAAAGAAACCTTCTTCCAAAAATAAAAAAGCTGCTAAGCTTGCAAAAAAAATCGGAGCCATCGCCTTAAGCGCAGTTCTGTTCGGCGGTGTTGCCGGCGGTACCTTCCAGCAGTCAACCACTTTGCCGGAAGCACGACAGCCACTGCAACAACCACTGCACAGCAGACGACTTCCAACAGCAGCCTCTTAAAAGCCGCTGCCACATCCTCAAGCTCCACTTCCACCGGAACGATGGATGTTTCCACGATTGCGAAAAACGCAATGCCGTCGATCGTCTCCATCACAAACCAGTCCGTACAGGAAGTACAGAACTACTTCAGCATGTTCGGTTACGGTGCTCAGACTCCGCAGACCGAGGAGACCACAAGCTGCGGTTCCGGTATCATCATCGGAAAGAATGACACCGAGCTTCTGATCGTCACCAATAACCATGTAGTAGAAGATGCCGATACTCTTTCTGTTAGTTTTGTAAACAATCAGGTCTGCAAGGCAAATATCAAAGGTACCGATGCCGATAACGATCTTGCCGTCATCGCCGTTCCGCTCTCCGAGATCCCGGATGACACGATGAGCAGCATCGCTGTTGCCACGATGGGCGATTCTGATTCCGTTGAGGTCGGCGAGCAGGTCGTTGCGATCGGCAACGCACTCGGCTACGGCCAGTCCGTTACGACCGGTATCATCAGTGCTGCAAACCGTGTGATCGACAGCGATTCCTCTTCTGACGGAAGCTCCGATGGAACAACGGCAGATACTTCTTCCACTGATACAACCGGAAAGACCTACTTACAGACCGATGCAGCCATCAACCCTGGCAACAGCGGCGGCGCTCTTCTGAACATGAACGGAGAGGTCATCGGTATCAACTCCGCAAAACTTGCTTCTACAGAGGTAGAGGGCATGGGCTATGCAATCCCGGTCTCCCGTGTTTCCGATATCATTGAAAATCTGATGAATGAGCAGACTAGAACAAAGGTTGCCGCAGAAGATCAGGGAACGATCGGCATCAAATGCCTCGATGTCAGCAGCCAGATCCAGCAGGCATACAATATGCCGGCCGGCATCTATATCTCCGAAGTAACCTCCGGCGGTGCCGCTGAAAATGCAGGTCTGAAATCCGGATACGTTCTGACCAGCTTTGACGGACATTCCATCACCTCCACCAGCGAGCTGAAATCCCTGCTGCAGTATTACTCTGCCGGCGAAACCGTTGAGGTGGAAGTACAGGTTCCAGACAACGGATCCTATGAGACAAAGACCTTCTCACTGACCTCGGAACGAGCACCAGCTCTTCAGATGATCAGCAGAGCGATTCCCAGCAGAATGCGGGTTCATCCCGCTCTGCAGAGGGTGGAAATACCCTGACCTCCGCTACTCCTTCGATCTGACTGCCCGCTCTCCCGTGAAAGAAATCCATAAATAAAAAAACATCATAAGCATGAAAGAAAGGCCCCGAAACATAACTCCAATGTTTCGGGGCCTTTCTCCTATTCTCTTAATCCATTTCTTATTTTTCTGCTCCTGCAACTGCCTCGCGGGCTGCTTTCTCTTCCGGATCTTCATCCAGAATGGAGAATGCAATATTGGTTGCATGGTCCGCGACACGCTCGAGTCCGGATACAAGATCGGAGAAGATCATGCCGGCTTCCGGCGTACATTCGTTGCGGGTCAGACGCTCTACATGCTTCTGCTGCAGATCCCGCTCCTCCTGATCAATGGAATTTTCAATATCAATGATCTCCTGCAGGTGCTGCAGATCATTCTTTGCAAACATTTCGATCGACTCATCGAGAATTTTTAATACCATATCCAGCATCTCGGAAAGATCCAGTTCGCCCTGTTTGCTGAAGGTCACATTGTCATTCGTCATCTGCACAGCAGAATCTGCGACATTCTCGGCATGATCACCAATCCGCTCGATATCATTGACCACATGGAACAGCGCACCGATGCGCATAACGTCTGATGTCGCAGCGATGCCTGATTTAAGTGAACCAGATAGTTCGTAATCTCTTTGTTCAGGAAATTAATATTTTCCTCGACACGGTAGACCTCGTCGATTTCTTTCTGATCGCGGGTCACCAGCGTATTCATCGCGCGAATCAGATTTGTCTCTGCCATCTGTGCCATACGCTCCATCTCACGGACAGCTGCAGAACTGCAGTCGTCGGGGACATCGCATGTTTCGAGCTGATGTAGGCAAGCTCGAACTTTTGTCTTCCTCGTCATTTCCGCGGATGATAAAGTACGTTGCCTTCACCAGAAGCGGGGTAAACGGCAGCATCAGGAGTACCTGGCATACTTTGATGATCGAGTTTGCATTTGCGATCATACGGCCTGCTTCGTTTCCGGAAATACCCATAAAGAAGTCAACTACCTGTTTTCCAAACAGCAGGAAAATAATGGAGCAGACAATCGTTCCGGAGATGTTGAACAGCAGGTGGACACATGCCGCACGTTTTGCATCTTTTTTGCAGCCGAAGCTGGCAAGAATCGCAGACATAGTACATCCGATGTTGCATCCAAGCATCATAAACAGGCAGATCGGAAGTCCCATCAAGCCCTCTCTTGCAAGAAGCATGATGATTCCGACCGTTGCAGAGTTACTCTGCAGAATCGCGGTAGCCACCCAGCCGACTAAGAACGCAAGAAACGGATTCGTCAGGGAACCGAGGGCATTTACGACTGCCGGAATCTCTTTTGCTTCGTTCAGGGCTCCTGAGATACCGGAGATACCCATAAACAGAATACCAAATCCCAAGATAACCTCGCCGAGACGGCTGATCGTCAGATTGTTCTTTACGAACATAACCATCAGAACACCGATAATGACAAACAGCGGCGCGATATCCGCAAGGTCAAACGCGATCAGCTGTCCGGTGACCGTCGTACCGATGTTTGCTCCGAGGATAATTCCAGGAGCCTGCGCCAGTTTCATCAGACCGGAGTTTACGAAGCTGACCACCATAACGGTTGTGGCGTTGGAGGACTGAATCAAGGCGGTAAAGAAAATACCGACCAGAAGACCGATCACACGGTTCTTCGTAAATACCTCCAGAATGCTTCTCATCTTGGATCCGGCAACCTTCTGCAGTCCTTCACTCATCAGCTTCATTCCATATAAGAAGAAGCCCAGACCGCCCATCAAAGACACTATTACACTCATATTCTTTTTTCTTCCTTGTCTTTTTCTGATGTCTTTTCAAAATCCCTGTCAAAGCATTTTCATGTTTTGGTCTCAATATTTTACATTTCCTTAACGCAGATTTTACAAGACACCTTTTTTATCATAAAAGAAATCATGACATTTGTCTATAGAAAAATTAAAAAATTTCGACAAGAAATTTTCAGATTCTTTTCGTTTCTTTCTTGCATTCTACTTGATAATATTGTAACATTTAGGATGTTTCCATATTATGAGGCGACATTTCCGCCTACAAAATTCAAAAGGAGAGAAAACTATGGAAAAGTTTAGCAAGCTGATGGAAAACACATTCAAGCTGCGGGAAAATGGAACAACGGTCAAAACCGAGATCATCGCCGGTGTCACCACGTTCATGACGATGGCGTACATTCTTGCCGTCAACCCGAACATCCTTTCCTCCACCGGCATGGACCACGGCGCTGTCTTTACCGCAACGGCTCTGGCAGCCTTCCTTGGCACCCTGCTCATGGCACTTTTCGCCAATTATCCATTCGCTCTGGCACCAGGAATGGGCCTCAACGCCTATTTCGCCTACACCGTTGTTCTCGGCTACGGATATAGCTGGCAGGCAGCCCTGACCGCCGTTTTTGCAGAAGGTATCATCTTTATTGTACTTCTCTGACCAACGTCCGTGAGGCGATCTTCAACTCCATTCCGGTCAGCCTGAAATCTGCAGTCAGCGTCGGCATCGGTCTGTTCATCGCATTCATCGGACTTCAGAATGCAAAAATTGTACTGCCGAACTCTTCAACCGTGGCAGGCCTCTATTCCCTGTCTTCCTACAATGCCAACCTGCAGTCTGCAGCCACATTAAACGGAACAGAGTATGTGGCAGGAACGTTTAACGATGTCGGAATCACCGTTCTGCTCGCAGTCATCGGTGTTATCCTCACCGCCGTTCTTGTCATACGCAATGTAAAAGGAAACATCCTCTGGGGAATTCTTGTAACCTGGATCCTCGGCATGATCTGCCAGGCATGCGGTCTCTACGTTCCGAACCCGGCAAACGGCTTCTACAGCCTGTTCCCGGATTTTTCCAACGGACTTTCCATTCCAAGCCTTGCCCCGATTTTCGGAAAACTGGATTTCTCCATTCTGAAAACAGGCGAGTTCTTCGTGATCATGTTTGCATTCCTGTTTGTCGATATGTTTGATACCATCGGAACTCTGATCGGTGTATCTTCCAAGGCAAACATGCTCGACAAAAACGGAAAACTTCCGCGCATCAAGGCGCGCTGATGGCAGATGCTGTTGCTACCTGCGCAGGTGCTGTTCTTGGTACTTCTACCACAACAACTTTCGTTGAGAGTGCTTCCGGCGTTTCCGAAGGCGGCCGTACCGGTCTTACCGCTGTTACCACTGCAATCCTCTTCGGCCTCGCTCTGTTCCTCTCCCCGATCTTCCTTGCCATCCGTCCTTTGCAACGGCTCCGGCACTGATCGTGGTAGGCTTCTACATGCTGACCAACGTAGTCAACATTGATTTCAGCGATCTTTCCGAGGCGATTCCGTGCTACATCTGCATCGGAGCTATGCCGTTCTTCTACAGCATTTCCGAAGGTATTGCCATGGGAGTTATCTCCTACGTTGCAATCCAGATCCTGAGCGGAAAAGCAAAAGAAAAAAAGATCAGCGTGATCATGTACATCCTGGCTGTTCTGTTTATCTTAAAATACCTTCTTCTGTAATGGCTTTTTAACGATACAGAACCGCATAAAAAGGCTCCTGTCCCACAGATTTTATTCTGTGAAACAGGAGCTCTTTTTATGCTCTGAATCAAAAATTTTTATTCTGCCAGGGTCCGGTAAAAGCAGGTGCGGTTTCCGGTGTGGCACGCTGCGCCGACCTGTTCTACTTTGGCAAGAATTGTATCGTTGTCGCAGTCGATCAGAAGCTGTTTTACATACTGCACATGGCCGGAGCTCAGTCCCTTCGTCCAGAGCTCATTGCGGCTTCTGCTCCAGTACGTCATTTTTCCAAGGCGCAGTGTCGTCTCAAACGCTTCTTCATTCATGTAGCGAGCATCAGCACTTCGTCATTTTCCGCATCCTGTACAACAACCGGAACCATGCCGTCGCTGTTTGTCTTAAAATCCGCCCAGGTAAAATCACATTTTAATGCTTGTTTCATCTCTTGTTCTCCTCTTTTTCTGCTCTTACAGCTGCCCTTGGTCGAGAGCACGCCGGCAATTCTCGGATCGAAGGAAGTTGCCTCATCGAGTGCCTTCGCAAATGCTTTGAACATCGCCTCGATGATGTGGTGGTTATTTCCGCCGTCAAGCACTTTGATATGCAGATTCATCTGCGCCGCATAGGAAACGGCGTAGAAGAATTCTTTTACCATCTCGGTCTCCATCTCTCCTACTTTCTCCCGTGTAAATTCTGCCTGGAAAGAGAGATACGGTCTGCCGCAGAGGTCAACGGCCGAGAGCACCAGTGTCTCGTCCATCGGAAGGATTCTGTCACCGTAGCGGCGGATGCCTGTTTGTCGCCGACTGCCTCGCGGATTGCAGTTCCGAGCACGATACCGGTGTCCTCGATCGTGTGGTGGCCGTCTACATCAAGATCTCCGTCTACAGAAACGGAAAGGTCGAAAAGACCGTGGCGGGCAAAGCGTCGAGCATATGGTCAAAAAAGCCGATGCCGGTGTGGATGTCGCTCTTTCCCGTTCCATCCAGATTTAATGTCATGCGGATCTTTGTTTCTTTTGTCACGCGTTCTACGCTGGCTGTTCTGTTCTCCACTTACTCTTCCCCCTCAAAACGGACGGCAATCGAATTGGCGTGTGCCGTCAGGCTCTCTGATTTTGCAAAGCTCTCGATATCCTCGTGGATCTCGGAAAGGGCTTCTCTGGAATAATAGATGATGCTGGATTTCTTCACGAAATCGTCTACGGACAGCGGTGAGAAGAATTTTGCGGTTCCGTTCGTCGGCAGGATATGGTTCGGGCCGGCAAAATAGTCACCGAGAGGCTCGCTGGAGTTCTCGCCGAGGAAAATAGCACCGGCGTTATGTACCTTCATCATATCCTCAAACGGGTTCTTCGTCACGATCTCGAGGTGCTCCGGTGCGATGGCATCTACGGTGTCGATCGCTTCCTGATGCGAATCGGTGACAAGGATGTAGCCGAAGTTGTCCAGTGATTTGGAGATGATGTCGCTTCTGGAGAGGACTTTTAAGAAACCGTCTACCTCTTCACTTACCTTCTCTGCCAGTTCCTGGGAGGTGGTAATGAGGATCGCACTTGCAAGCTCATCATGCTCAGCCTGGCTTAAGAGATCGGCTGCCACGAACCGCGGATTTGCAGTCTCATCAGCAAGGACAAGAATCTCACTTGGGCCTGCGATGGAGTCGATGCTGACATTTCCGTATACGGCTTTCTTTGCAAGGGCAACGTAGATGTTTCCAGGTCCTACGATTTTATCGACTTTCGGAATGCTCTCGGTTCCGTAAGCAAGGGCTGCAATTGCCTGTGCACCGCCGATTTTAAAGACGCGGTCCGCACCGGCTTCTTTTGCTGCCGCAAGGACAACCGGGTTGACTTTTCCGTCTTTGCCGCACGGCGTTGTCATGCAGATTTCTTTGACTCCTGCCACTTTTGCCGGAAGAATGTTCATCAGAACAGAGGACGGATACGCTGCCTTTCCTCCCGGAACGTATACGCCGACACGGTTCAGGGCAGTCAGCTTCTGGCCAAGCATCGTTCCGTTCTCGGTGGATGTGAACCAGCTGTTCTGTTTCTGTTTTTCGTGGAACTCACGGATATTTTTCATGGATCTGCGGATGACACCGATCAGCTCTGGATCTACGATGTTGTACGCTTCATCAATCTCTTCCTGTGTTACTTCTACGGTAGAAGCATCGAGTACCGCGTGGTCGAATTTCTCGGTATATTCGAAAACGGCTGCGTCTTTTCTTGTTTTTACATTCTCAATGATCTCCTGCACGGAAGCCTCGTACGTTCCGTACTGTGTCGGGCTTCGTTTCAGCATATTCTCCAGAATATTTTCTGTAGTCTCTTTTGTCAGTTTTACGATTCTCATACCAGTGCTCCTTTCAGATCCTGAATTAATTTAGTAATTCTCTCATTTTCCATCCGCATGCTCACCTGGTTGACAACCATGCGCGCAGACAGCGGGCAGACCTCCTCGAGAACGGTCAGGCCGTTTTCCCGTAAAGTGCTTCCTGTCTCTACAATATCCACAATCACTTCGGAAAGTCCGACAATCGGTGCCAGCTCGATCGAGCCGTTCAGCTTGATCATCTCAACGGTCTGGTGCTTGCGGTTGTAGAAGTAATCCTTGGCAATGTTTGGGTACTTCGTTGCCACACGGATCTGCTGGTTGTGCTGCAACAGCTCACGCGCGGATTCCGGTCCGCAGACACACATGCGCACTTGCCGTAGCCAAGGTCCAATACCTCGTAGAGGCGTCTTCCTTCCTCCAGAATCGTGTCCTTTCCGACGATTCCGATATCCGCTGCGCCGTACTCCACATAGGTCGGCACATCCGGACCTTTGGCGAGGAAGAAACGGAGCTTATGCTCTTCGTCCGTGAAAATCAGCTTTCTCGTATCTTTATTTTTCATTTCATCGCAGGTGATGCCGACTTTTTCCAGCAGCTCCAGCGTCTGGTACGCCAGGCGTCCTTTTGTCAGTGCAATGGTCAAATATCTCATCTTTTTCGTACCCTTCCTCTCCTACAGCTCCACCGGCTGTACTTCTCCTGTCGACAAATCGATAGCAAGCACCGAATCGCTCTTCTGAATATAGACAATGCCGCCGAACTGGTTCTTTCTGCCGTATTCTTCATAATCTGCAAGAACCTTGTCCCTTGCAAAGCAGACCAGCGCGACATCCATGCCCTTGCTTCTGTGCTCGTTAGCAAGTTTTACGGCCAGCGGCTGAAGAAAATCCGGGTAGAGCAGCATCGTTTTCGTATTGGCAATCGGAAGAGAAATTTTCTGGCGCTCCAGTGCATTCATCAGAGATTCCATGACAGTACAGAATCCGATCGCCGGCGCTTTCTTTCCGAAGTGCTGCAGCAGTGCATCGTAGCGGCCGCCTTTTACGATCGGCTCGCCGGTGCCGTAGGTGTAGGCCTGGAAAATAATACCAGTGTAGTAATGGAATTTGCTTAAAAGGCCGAGATCGAAGAAGACGTATTTTTCATAGCCGTAATCTTTAACGATCTCATAGATCGTAGCCAGACGATCGAGTGCCTCTCTTGCCGCCGGATTTCTTGTAAGGCCTTTTGCCTTTTCGAGAATCTCTGCATTTCCGAACAGCTGCGGAACATCACGGAGTGCTTCAAACAGATCACTTCGAAGGTTCTGTTTTGCCAGCAGCTCCTCGGCGCCAAAATGATTTTTAATGGAAATCAGTTCTTTTAATTCGTTCAGAACATCCTCGGCGAGAGCAGCTTCCTCGGCGAGCGCCTGGAAGAAACCTACGTGGCCGATGCTGATCTGGAAATCGGTAAGACCGGCATCCAGCATAACTTTTACGGTCATCGCAATGATCTCTGCGTCTGCCATTGCGGAATCATCGTTTAAGAGCTCGACGCCCATCTGGGTGGACTCTTTTAAGCGGCCCTGATAGCTGCTGCTGTTGACGAAGCTGCTTCCTCTGTAGCAAAGGCGGATCGGCATCGTCTCTTCCATGAAATACATGGAGGCTGCGCGTGCAATCGACGGGGTAAAGTCCGGACGGAGCACAAGGGTGTTGCCGTCGCGGTCAAAGAATTTGTAGAGCTCGCGGGACGGTGTTGTTCCCACTTCTCTTCCGAATACATCAAAAAACTCGAACGTCGGTGTTTCAATATCCTGATATCCAAACGCATGAAATACCTGCTCAATCTGATTCTCCAGGTATAATTTTTTCGTACATTCCTGATTGTAGACATCCCGGACGCTTCCGGGGTATGAATTAATCGATCCATGTTTTGTTGTCCTCACTTTTTCGCTTTAGTTCGCTACCATATTACCATATTGAATTTAAAACTATGGTTAGTATATCGGAAAACATTTTCCCTGTCAACCCAAAATTTAATCCGCTTTTCGAATCCCGTATCTCCAGATCCTTCTGGATTCCGTTCAGGTACGGGACGAGAACGCTGCTTCCCGTTCTGGGAAGGAAGAATGACGTTTCAAGCTCGGTGTAGGAAAAATGCTTCTTTCCGCCGTTCTGTCCGCGGTCCCAGAAGGTTTTCATCGTCTCATACCGCAGGTAATAATATTCGTCCCGCGCCGTAAAATACAGCAGCAGGAAGGAAATCCCCCCTGCTGCTCGAAATCTTTCATAAACGTGACCTGGTGCTCGTGGATGTTTGCGAGCGGAAAGGAATCCGTTTTGCACTCTTTGGCATCGAAGCAGACGGGAATGCCCTGTACAGCGCCGATGTAATCAACGGTACTCTTCTTTTCAAAATAAGCCAGCGTGATGTGTCTGCTCTCCTTATCTATTTTGATCGGGGTGATCGGCGTCGGCACCTTCTGGATCAGTGCCAGATGCTTGTCACGGTACTGCTCGTTTGTGCGGTTGATCATTTCCTCCAACGTTGATCCGCGGAGTCCCCTCGATGTCCATGCCATAATTCCTGTCCTCGTCTTCGTTCTGTTCTTATTCAATCAGAGAAATTTTGTTCAGCGGCCAGTAGCGCAGAAAGGCCTTGCCGATGATCTTGTCTTTCTCTACGTACGGATTCAGCCAGTAGCGGGAATCCTTTGATACGTTCCGGTTGTCGCCGAGCATAAAGTAGCAGCCCTCCGGCACCTCATACGGTCCGAAATCGCCGACCGGTGTTTCCGGGCAGAAATCATCGCGCAGCGGCTCGGTGGAATCATTGATATACACCTTTCCGTCGCGGATCGTAACCGTCTCTCCCGGCAGTCCGATGACGCGCTTGATAAACTTCTGCTTCTCGTCGTCCGGATAATAGAAAATAACGATGTCATACCGCTGCGGATCGCTCTTTACATAAGCAAGGCGGTTACCGAAGATCTGGTCTCCGGTCATAATCGTGTTTTCCATGGAAGGAGATGGGATTCTTGCGTTGATGACAATGACCTGCTCCACAAAAACAACGACTGCCACGACAATGGCGATCATTTTTACATATTCCCAGATTTCCCGTCCGATGCTCGTCTCCTCCGTTTTTCTTGGTTTTGTTTCTTTCTTTTCGTTGTCTTTTCGGCTCATAATCCTTCTCCCGTCAAATGTTCTCCCTGTAAAATCCGGCGCACGGATGATGGCAGGGGCGCTGTAAAGGTTTTTCCGGACAGATCCGATAAGGTGCCCGTAAGCTCTGGAAATACCGCCTTCCACGAATGGAGAAGTTGGTATTTCAGTCCGTATTTTTCCCGGAAGCGGCGGTTAAACTCCGCATCCCCGTATTTCGTATCTCCCGCAAGCGGATGACCGATGCTCGCGAGATGGCTGCGGATCTGATGGCTCTTTCCGGTCACCAGCTCAACCTCCAGCAGCGTACAGCCTCTTCCGGCACAGAGCGGCCGGTATGCGGTTTCTATGTAAACAGCATCTCCCTGCTGCTCTCTCTGAATCGAAACACGGTTTGTCCTCTCATTTTTTGTGAGATATCCGCGTATCCGCTCTGTCTCTGTCACGGTTCCTTTTACAACCGTCAGATAGTATTTCCAACAGCCCGCTCTGCGATCAGTCTGAAAGCTGCTGCGTCGCCGCAACGGTTTTTCCGGCAAGAATCAGACCGCTGGTATTCCGGTCCAGACGATTGCAGAGTCCGGCGCGGAACATGGTCTCCTCCCCGGCATTTTTTTCCGAAAGATAGGCGCCGAGCGCTTCGGTAAGGCTCACATCCGTCTCTTTCGCCTTCTGTGAGAGGACACCTGCCGGCTTGTTCAGGAAAATTACTTTTTCGTCTTCATAGACGATATCCAGCTTCGGATACTTTACCTGTTTTCCAGCCGCCGGTTTTTCCGGTGTTTTCCGAAATTTTTCGATGGTCTCTTCCGCCAGATACAGCCGGATCGTATCGCCTGTTTTCAGCTTTTCACTGCCGTCCGCCTTTTTCTGGTTCAGCACAATGTTTTTCTTTCGCAGCATTTTATAGAAGAAACTCTTTGGCGCCTCCTCCATATATTTGGACAGATATTTGATGAGCTGCTGCGCGCAGTCTTTTTCTGTCACGGTCAGTTCTCTCATAGCAATGGTCTCCTACAGTGCCAGCGCCAGCATCGTGTGTTTCACCAGTTCCGTGCGGGACAGATCCGGGTACCGCTCATCCGGTTTGAAGTTTTCACTGGCGCTCTTTTCCAGCTCATCGTAGTTGCGGTTCAGGGAATCGAGGCGCTCCAGAAATGCTTTTTCCCGATCAAAAATCTTCACATGGCATTTGTAGCCGTTGGCACGGATGATCTTGTTCAGATACGTAGTGCAGTCCTCGATCTGTTTCTGGTCTTTGGCGCGCGTGGTGTAGCAGGCGATCTCCTCACCGCAGAACGCCGCTGCTTCGATCATCAGACTCGATTTTTCCTGTGTGATATACATTTCATATCCCATCAGCAGTTTTCCTTTTTTTGCCTCAATGGCATCGTACACTGCTTTGTCCACTGGCTTTTGCATAACCATCATGATAAAACCGACGGCGGCGCGGCAGCCCGGCAGACAGCCTACTACGGCGACAACCGTAAAAATGTTGCTCTTGTTTCCGTCTGCAAGCACAAGCCCGACAATAAAAACGATGGCCGGAAGGACGAACAGTCCCAGTGTCACAAGCAGTCTTTTTTTCTTTTCCCGGCGGATATAGCCGTAATCCCCTTTTCTGATCTTCATTCTTCTGTCATTTCCCTTCTTCGATAAGATCCCCGCTCATCTTCTGCGTGTTTATTTCTTTTTGTGCACGTTGCGGAGCGTCTTTTTCGGCCGTCCGCCTGTTTTGGCTTTTCCCTGTCCGGAACGGTCATTCGCCGTCTTCTGGCCAAAGCCTTTTCCGTTGGACCCTTTTCCTCTTGACGGTTTTCCTGCCTCCCCGGCCATCTTTCTCGGCCGTACGAGACATTTCGGTCCGAATCCGATCAGATCCTCCCGGTGTGTCCGCGCAGTGCCTCGCAGACGAGCTCATAGTTCTCCGGATTCCGGTACTGAATCAGCGCACGCTGCATCGCCTTCTCATGCGGCGATTTCGGCACGTAAACCGGATCCATCGTCCGCGGGTCAAGACCGGTATAGTACATACAGGTGGAAAGTGTGGAAGCGTCGGATAGAAGTCCTGTGCCTGCTCCGGGATAAATCCCATATCGCGGATGTACTCGGCAAGCTCCACCGCATCCTCCAAGTCACACCCCGGATGGGACGACATAAAATACGGAAGTGCGTACTGCTGCTTCCCCGTCTTTTTGTTGCACGCATCGAAGCGGCGGATAAATTCCTGATATACTTCGTGGCGCGGTTTTCCCATATAGGAAAGCACACGGTTCGAAACGTGCTCCGGCGCAACGCGGAGCTGACCGCTGACGTGATCCTTTACCAGCTCGGAAAGGAACGTCTGGTCTTTATCGGCCAGGACATAGTCAAAACGGATGCCGGAGCGGATAAAGACTTCTTCACGCCCGGAATGTCTTTTAATTCCCGCAGCAGCTTCACATAATCTCTGTGATCTGCCACCATATTTTTACACGGCTCCGGGAAGAGACAGTTCCGGTTCGGGCAGGCGCCTTTGGTGAGCTGCTTTTTGCATGCCGGACCGCGGAAATCCGCCGTCGGGCCGCCGACATCGTGAATATAGCCTTTAAATTCTTTTTCCTGAACCATCTGCCGCGCTTCCGCCAGAATGGATTCGTGGCTTCTTGTCTGCACAACGCGTCCCTCGTGGAACGTCAGCGCGCAGAAACTGCAGGACCCAAAGCAGCCGCGGTTGCTCGTCAGACTGTATTTGATTTCCCCAAGCGCCGGCACACCGCCGTCTTTTTCATAGCTTGGGTGATAGGCGCGCATGTATGGAAGCGCATAGACATCATCCATCTCCTGCTCTGTCAAAGGACGGGAAGGCGGATTCTGTACAATGTAGCCCTGGCCCTCATACGGCTCTGCCATCGGCTTCGCATTGATGGCATCGGTATTTTTATACTGAATCGCAAAGCTCTCCGCATACGTCCGCTTGCTCTCCCGCACCTCCTCGAATGACGGCAGCACCACCGGTCAATCAGGTGATCCAGCGTTTTGCTCCGATAAACGGTTCCCGGAATAAAGGTGACATCATGAACGTCAATGCCAGCCGCAAGTGCATCTGCAATCGCTACGATCGAAGTTCTCCCATTCCGTACGAAATCAGATCCGCACCGGAATCGAGAAGGACGGAGCGGCGCACCTGGTCAGACCAGTAATCGTAATGCGAAAGGCGCCGGAGCGATGCTCGATGCCGCCGAGGATCATCGGTGTATGTTTATACGTTCTCCGAATCAGATTGCCGTACACGGTAACCGCGCGTCCGGCCGTTTTCCCATGACACCGCCCGGCGTAAGGCATCTGTTTTTCGGTGCTTTTTCGCCACGGTATAATGGTTGACCATGGAATCCATATTTCCGGAAGAGACAAGAAAGCCAAGACGCGGTTCACCGAAAATCGAAATGCTGTTCTCGTCCTTCCAGTCCGGCTGTGAGATGATGCCGACGGAATAGCCGTTCGCCTCGAGCACACGCTGATGATTGCCGGTCCGAACGAGGAATGGTCCACGTAGGCATCTCCGATGACATAGACAAAGTCAAACTGTTCGATTCCCCGTTCCTTCATCTCTTCTCTTGTAATTGGTAAAAAAGGCATGCTTTACTTTCCTTTCTGTGTTTCGGCGTCCGCTATGCCAAGCGCCGCTTTTTCTTCCTGCGTCAGGAGACGGGCACTGCCCTTTGGCAGCGCCGGATCAAGTTCCAGGCTCCCCATCGACAGCCGTTTCAAATAGACGACCGTTTTTCCGACCTTCTCAAACATGCGCTTGATCTGGTGGAAGCGGCCCTCACAGATGGTAATGCGGATCCGGCTTTCAAAAATGCCAGGCTCTTTTTCTATCGTTTCCAGAATGGTAAGCTCGGCCGGAAGTGTCGGTTTGTCGTCCCCAATGTCGAGTCCTTCGGCAAATGCCTGCCGATCTTCTTCTTTCACTTTTCCGTCAATCACGGCCTCATACACTTTCGAGACATGCGATTTCGGAGAGAGCAGCCGGTGGGAAAGGGCTCCGTCGTTCGTAATCAGCAGCAGCCTTCGGTGTCCTTGTCGAGCCGTCCGACCGGAAAGAGGTCTTTTCTTGCCGCATCACTTAAAAGATCGAGTACGGTCCGGTCACGGCGGTCCTCCGTCGCAGAGACGACACCCGCCGGTTTGTGGAGCATCCAGTATTCCATTTTCACATAGGAAATGCTGTTTCCGTCCACAGTCACCTGCGCTTCATCCGGGTCGACTTTCAGTTCCGGGGCTTTTGCCGTAATTCCGTCTACGGCCACCCGTCCCTTCCGGATCAGGGCCTTTACTTCCTGGCGTGTTCCCACACCCATGTCCGCCAGATATTTATCGAGTCGTAATTTACTCATACCATCCGCCATCCTGCATAATATTTATTCTTTAACGTTCCGTTGTTTATTTTTCCCCAGCCAAGTGGGAAATCATCCAGGCACACAAGCACCCAGCCCTTTTTCCCCTGACACTCTTCCTCGGAAAACGAGAGTGTCTCACCCTTTAAGTAGCGCATGACACGGTCATCTCCCTTGGGAATGGCCAAACACGAAACGTATTCTTCTTTTTTCAGATACGCCGCCAGCGCCTGGGACGGCTCGAAGCGGTTTTTCTTTACGGTGCCAAGCGAAAGTCCGGTCCGCAGATAGCGCAGACCCTTTGCCGCACAGACACCTTCCGGCAGAAAATAGAGCTGGTCTTTCACAAGGGCAAACGAACCATTCTTCCAGTCCATGCGCACGCCAGCAAGAAACTCTTCCGCCTCTTTCGGCAGCTTCTTTGTCGTTTCCAAAAGGCGGGACGCTGCCGTTCCCGGCTCTCTCCCTGCTTTTTCAGGAGCGCCACGAAATGGCCTTCTCCCTCCATCGCTGCGGGAAAATATGAACGCACCGGGAAAGATCGCGGCCATTCACGGATACTCCCGGCGCAAACCCTTCGTAACCCGGGGTAATTTCCTGCACTTCCATATCCGGATGCGCATCCAGCAGCCCTGCGATGACCTCTTCGTTCTCCTTTACAGAAAACGTACAGGTAGAGTACAGCAGCTCTCCGCCCTCTGCAAGCATCTGATACGCCTGCTCGATCAGTTTTTTCTGGATCGGCACATAATGCTCCGGCCCATTTTCACTGTAGTAGCGCACCATTGAGCTCTCTTTTCGGAACATGCCCTCCCCAGAGCACGGCGCGTCAAGAAGGATCTTGTCAAAAAAGGCCGGATACAAGGTTACTAGTTTTTCCGGATCCTCGCTCGTCACGAGAAGACGTCCCACTCCCTGGATTTCCAGGTTGCGCAGCAGCGCCTTCGCCCGCGAATTGCTGATATCGTTTGCCAGCAGCATGCCGCCCTCACCAATCCGGCTTCCCAGCTCCGTTGCCTTTCCGCCCGGTGCCGCACAGAGATCGAGCACACGGTCATCCGGCTCAATTGGAAGGCGGGATGCCGGTGTCATCGCACTCGGCTCCTGCAGATAATACAGGCCCGCATAGTAATCGGCATCCTTTGCCGGATTGCAGCTCTCTTCATCGTAATAAAATCCATTTGGGATCCACGGAACCTTCTTAAGCGGAATATCGGTCCGCCTAAGAAACTCTTCTGTCGAAATTTTTCCGTTGTTTACCCGCAGTCCTCTATGTACCGCCTCGTCAAATGTCTTGCGGTATGCCTCATATTCTTCCTCACCGAGCAGCTGTTTCATCTCCTGCTCAAAGGCTTCCGGCAGTGTGATCATATCCGTTTATCCCCTTTTGTTCTAAAGTTCGTCTGTAATTGCCTGTGCGCGGTATCCCTCTGCAATCAGATCCAGTTCTTTGTGGAACCGTTTTAACTCCTGCAGATCGTTCTGCGCATAGATGTGATAAAACTCATCCTGAATTTTTTCTACTTCGCGTTTGTTCGTCACCTTGTAAAGATTCTCGATATTATTCAGGATATCCGTGATCAGATTCCGCTGTATCTGGGAGGAATTCTGTGCATCCATAATCTCACTCCGCACAGAGGACATCTCATTATCCAGCACAATAATCGCCTTTGCAGCTGCGCTTAAGCGCTCCCGGATGTGATCCGGAATGTTTGCCTTATATTTGTACTGCAGCGAGTGCTCAATCGTCGCCCAGAAATCCATCGCCATCGTGCGGATCTGGATTTCCACCTGGATGCGCTTCGGGCCGTTCATCGTCTCCACGGTATAGTAAACAATGAGGTGATAGCTCCGGTAACCGCTGTCCTTCATGTGGCGGATGTAGTCTTTCTCGCTCTTAATCTCAATATCCGACCGCTTCTGGATCAGGTCGGCAACCTTTTCGATATCTTCAACGAACTGGCAGATGATCGGATGCCCGCGATATCCTCACCTGCTCCTCCATCTCTTCGGGCACAATGCCCTTTCTCTGCATTTTTCCAGAATACTGGAAACACTCTTCACACGGCCGCTCACGCTCTCGATCGGTGAGTACAGCCCTTTTCCGTGGTGCTCCTTGATCAGATGCCGGAATTTCACCTGTAATTCCTTGACAGCCAGCTCGTATGGTTCCAGAATCTCATGCCATAACAGTATATCCATGTCCCCTAATCTCCTTTTTTGCTCCTGCTTTCAGCCATTTTTCTTATCGGATGGTAAACGCTTTGGAAATTCAATCCCCACCCTGTTACTTTATGCCTGTCTTTTCTGTTTTATGACTGTTTTTCAGAAACTTTTTTGAAATAGACACGGGCAGTTTTTTATGCCTGCCGTTTCGAAAGCTGCTCCAGAACGCGGCACAGGTACTGATACGTTCTCTCCACGGAGGAAATCGAAAGCCGCTCCTCGGTCGTGTGAATTGCTTTCATGTTCGGGCCGAAAGATACACAGTCAAGACCGGAAAGCTTTTCATAGAACAGACCGCATTCCAGTCCGGCATGAATCGCTTCCACTGCCGGTTTCTGTCCATACATGGCTTCATATTCCGCCACCATCAGATCGCAGAGGGCAGAATCCTCTTTATACTCCCATGCCGGGTACGCGCCCTCTACGTGGAACTCACCGCCCAGGAAACCGATCAGATACTCCAGCTTGTCGGAAAGGGCTTCCTTTGCACTTCCCACGGAGCTCCGCACACTTGCACACGCATGCAGGTGATCCGGCTCTAATTTCAGAATACCGAGGTTCAGGGATGTTTCCACCAGTCCCGGGATCTGGCCGCTCATCTTCTGTACCCCGTTCGGAAGATTCATCAGGAAAAAGACGGTTTTCTGCAGGCTGACCGGATGAAGCGCCGGTGCAGCGCCCTCGCCTGTTTTCTCTACCGTAACGGTAATACCGTCATCTGTTCCGCTGTACTCTCTGCAAAGATTTTCGGTGAAGCGTGATGCTTCCTCTTTTAAGATCTCTTTCTCTCCGCCGTCGATGGCAAGAAGCATGCGGGTTGTCCGCGGAATGGCGTTGTCTTTTAAACCGCCCTCCAGCTCGATCAGGCATAATCCATCTTTCCTGCCAGTTCGTACAGGAAACGGCCCGCCAGAATGTTGGAGTTGGCACGGTTTTTGTGGATTTCCGTACCGGAATGGCCACCGGCAAGACCGGAAATCGTCACTTCCATCTGCTCACCCATCACTTCGCTTCTGCGCACCGGCAGATCCATCATGGCTGTCATACCGCCTGCGCATGATACGGTGAGAATGCCTTCCTCTTCAGAATCCATATTTAACAGTGTTCTTCCCTTTAATTCATTCCCGTTTAATGCTGCTGCGCCGAGCAGTCCGATCTCTTCATCCGTCGTAATCAGTGCCTCGATGGCCGGAAGCTGCAGATCATCCGATTCCAGCACAGCCAGCATATAGGCAACGGCAATTCCGTCGTCTCCGCCAAGCGTCGTGTCCCTGGCATAAATCTCATCGCCGTCGATGTGAAGCTCAAGGCCGTCCTTCGTAAAATCGTGGCTGCTGCCCGGCTTCTTCTCGCAGACCATATCGCAGTGGCCCTGCAGAATCACGGTCGGAGCCAATTCACATCCCTTCGATGCCGGGCGGCGGATGACCACGTTGTTGGACGCATCCTGATACCAGGATAATTCATGGTCCCTTGCAAACTGAACCAGATAGTCGCTCACTTCTTTTGTGTTTCCGGAGCCGTGCGGAATGCGGCAGAGCTCTTCAAAATAATAAAATACCCGTTCCGGTTTTAATCCTGCTAATACGCTCATTTTTTCTTCTCCCATCTTCTTTTTTTCAAAGCTTCGTCATACTCTATTTTAGAAAGCGGGAGGAGGTTCGAACGTCATGAAAAAATCACTTTTATTTCTCTCTTCCCTGCTTCTTTTTTTCTGTCTTCTTATCTTTCCCGCACGGACTTTTTTCTATGCCTGCGAGGGTGTCAATCTCTGGTTTCATACCATTCTTCCGTCACTTCTGCCGTTTCTGATTCTGACATCTCTTCTTCTGGAAACAGGAGCCGCGCGGCGGATCTCTGCCCGTGCAGAAGTTTTTTTTCAAACGGTTTTCGGTCTTTCCCCGGCTGGGTTTTATGCACTTTTTCTCGGTCTTTTCTGCGGTTTTCCCATGGGAGCGCGCATCACTGCCCAGCTCTATGAGGCAGAAGAAATTGACCGGAACGAAGCGTGCTATCTTTTAACCTTCTGCAGCAGTCCGAGTCCTGCTTTTCTGTCTTCCTATGTTATCTTAACTGCGTTTTCCGGACAGATCCATCCCGGGTTCGTCTTCGGCGTGCTCTACGGTTCCAATTTTCTAACTGGTTTTCTGTTCCGGCTTGTTTTCCGCCGCTTCCGCCTGCACCGGCACACCGCCCATCGGACACATTCCGTGGAAAAAAAAGAGATGTCAAAACAGACTTCCAAAGGAAACCTGCTGGACACCTCTATCATGAACGGATTTGAAATCATTACACAGCTTGGCGGATACATCATCCTGTTTTCCATTCTGTCCGGACTTCTGATGGATCTGCATCCGTTTGGTTCCGCCTCGCCCCTGCTCTGCGGCGTGCTGGAAATCACGACGGGAATCGCACAGCTTGCCGCGTCCTCTCTTCCTTACGCCGGAAAAGTCTCTGCTGTCCTTACCTGCGCCGCCTTCGGCGGTCTCTCTGTCGCTGCCCAGACAAACTGTATGATCCATAACAGCGGTCTGCCCCTCTGGCTTATCTTGCGGGAAGCTCTGCTGTGCTGCTTTCGCAGGAACGCTTGGTTTATTCCTCTTCGCTTTCCTCTTCTGATGCCGGATCATATTCCGGTACGACAACTTCTTCCTCTGGCTGCTCTTCTTCCGGAGCACTGCGGGGAGAGCTCACTTCTGTTCTGAACAACGGTATTGTAGCAGCTTGTCAGGGATTCTACAAAGCTGTTGTATTTCTCTCCTGCATCGTTTAATGCAGTCGTCATAATATTGCTTAAGTTGGCAAGCATATCATCGGTATATCCGATGGCACCGAGACGGATGCTGTTGGCATCGTTGGTTGCAGCATCCAGGATTTCCTGTGCCTGCTGGTTTGCATTGTTGACGGTCTCATTTGCCTGTGCGTATGCTGACTGCATCACTTCACTCTGCTCTACCATCTCTCTTGCCTTTGCCTGTGCCTCTGCAATGATGGCATCTGCCTTGTTCTGTGCATCTGCCAGAATCGCATCTTTGTTGCTGATGATCTTCTGGTACCGTTTGATCTCGTCCGGTGTTTTCAGACGGAGCTCACGGAGAAGCTCTTCTAATTCTTCTTTATTTACAACGATTTTGGTGGTAGACAGCGGCTGATATTTACAGCTCTCTACATACTCCTCAATTTCTTCGATGATCTGTTCAATTCTGCTGCTCATTTTAATTCTCCTTATCTTTTATCCTGCGGCATTCCTTCTGAATTTCGGGCGGCATACTTTGCGCGGATTTCTTTTTCCACAAAATCCGGAACAAATTTGTGAATGTCGCCGCCAAAAGCAGCTACTTCTTTTACTACCGTGGAGCTGAGGTACGCATACTCCAGCGAGGTAATCAGAAACGTGGTATCTACTTCCGGTTCCAGAACGCGGTTCGTCTGTGCCATCTGCAGTTCATATTCAAGTCTGTGATCGCGCGGAGTCCGCGGACGATCGTATGCGCCTGGCATTCCTTCGCAAAATCAACAGCGAGCCCGCTGAAAGAACGGACTTCGACATTTGGAATGTCCTGGGTCGCTTTCTTTAGTATATTAACACGTTCTTCCACAGAAAACAACGGAGATTTTGAGGAATTATGTAAAACTCCCACGATTACGCAGTCAAAAAGCTTGGATGCACGCAGAATGACATCCAGATGACCATACGTTACAGGGTCAAAAGTTCCCGGGTATACGGCTGTCTTCATGATTCTTTTACTCCTTCGTGTTTGCTTTTCGGGGTAAGGAATACATGGACATTTGTCTTATAGATTTTTTTCTTCAGAATTTCGTATCCGGCATCCTCCGCCCAGTCGAAATCAGTATTCAGCGATGCTTCTACAATAATTAAGGTATCCTCACCGATAAAAGAGGCATCGCGGAACGCATACAGCACGTCCTTTTCCAGTCCCTTATCGTATGGCGGGTCCATAAAAATGCAGTCAAAAGGCTCCTGTCCCTGAAGCGACTGCAGAGCTGCATGCGCTTCCATGGGCAGGAGCACTGCCTGCTGTTCCAGCTTCGTAAATTTTAAATTCTGCCGGATACAGTCTGCTGCAGCTTTGTTCTGCTCTACGAACCACGCGCGCTCGGCGCCGCGGCTCAACGCCTCGATTCCGATCGCCCCGCTTCCGGCGAACAGATCGAGAAAACGCGCATCCGGCAGATACGGCTGAAGCATGTTAAATAAGGTTTCTTTGATCCGGTCCGTCGTCGGCCGGGTCTGTCTGCCGGGAACCGTCTTTAATGGAAGACTCCGGCATTTTCCTGCTATTACTCTCATGTTGGTCTTATTTTCGTCCTTACTGTTTTTGTTTGATGGATCAGTCGGCTTTCAACTGCTCTCTCCAGTCCAGATCTCCTCTTGCAAGTCCCAAAATCAGAGACTCCGCGGTTCCGATATTTGTTGCAATCGGGATATTGTACTGGTCGCAGGTACGGATAATTTTGTAGACATCCGGCTCTTTCGGATTGATCATCGTCGGATTGTAAAAGAAAATTACCATATCCATATCGCCGCGTTCAATCATCTCGGTAAACTGTTTGTCTCCGCCTACGCTTCCAGGCAGAAACTTGTGTACATGAAGGTTCGTCACCTCTTCAATCCGCCGTCCGGTGGTTCCGGTGGCGTACACCTCATGTTTCATGAGGATTCCCTTGTATGCAATACAGAAATCCTCGATCAGACTCTTCTTGCTGTTGTGTGCTATGATTCCAATATTCATTACTGCAAACCGCCCCTTCTCCTGTTTTTACTACCATGTACAGCAATTATAACAAATTTATTTTCAATACGCAATTCTTTTTGTGAATTTTTTACACAGTTTTTATATTTTTTTCTGCCGTTCCATTTTTCCTTCTTCTTTTACTTTCTCCGCTTTTCCGGAAAAAATACAGAATCTGGAAGTTTATTTTTGTTTTCTTTCCACATACTATGACCGTAGCAGAACAGATGAAAAACACATCCGGATCTGCTTCACAGCAGCTTTTAACAAGCACAAAGATAAAGGAGGGAATGAACATGGCGAATCGTTCATCGAATACCGCAGCAGTACCAGAAGCAAAAGGCGCTCTGGACAAATTCAAATTTGAGGTGGCAAGCGAACTCGGCGTGCCGCTCAGTGATGGCTACAACGGTAACCTGACTTCCAAACAGAATGGTTCTGTCGGAGGTTATATGGTCAAAAAGATGATTGAGCAGCAGGAACGCCAGATGTCCGGCGGTTCTTCTGGCCAGTACTAATCATCCCGGTATAACATCCTGATGCCGGAACAGGCATCAAAAAGCGTGAGCTCTTTTCTTTTCGGAAAAGCTCACGCTTTTTCTTGCTCCTGCAGAGCTGGTACATAATACTTACAGATCAATGCTTCCGGTTACATCATCATTGATTACGTAGTAAGCAGTAAATTCCTCCGGTTTTACATAAACCTTCAGGCTCTTTAATTCTTCTGCTTTCTTGCCATATCCTTCGATCCAGATCTGCTGGATTCTCTCGTACAGATCTTTCTCCTTGATTTCTCTTCCGCCGAACTGCAGAATCATCTCCTGCTCCGCTTCTTTCTTTGCTGCTTTTGCAGGTGATTTTTTCTCTGCCGGCTTTTTCACTGCTGCTGGTTTTTTCGGTGCAGCCGCTTTTCTTTGTCGTTGTTTTTCTTTGCTGTTGTGCGGGTTGTTTTTGCAGCTTTTGCTGCCGGTTTTTCTTCTGCTTTTGCAGGTGCTTCCTCTGCTGCTGCAGTTTCCTTTACAACTTCTTTTGCAACTTCTTTTACAGCTTCTTTCTCTGCTGCGGTTGTTTTTTCTGCTGCTTTGGTCTCTACTTTTACTGTCTCGTTCTCTGCTGTCTTAGCCTGGGCAGCTGGTTTTTTCTTTACCATATCTGTTTCCTCCCATTTGGACCGGCCCTGTATATTTTGGAAGAGCCGTCCTGCGAACTATTATTCAGGCGAACGCTTGACACTCACGGTCCGCACATTTTTTGATTCCTTGTTTATGATACATGAATTTTTTTGGCATTTCAAGTAATATCTGATTTCGCACGAATTTTCCACGAAATTGTACAGTCATTTTCCATACTATCCAATCAGGCTGTTATTTTTATCCGATTTTGCATTTTAAAGCCGGATTTTTTGTAACTTTTCACAATCCAATGTCGTGGTTTTCCAGATCAAGATACGATTTCATTACCTTTTTCAGCAGTTCATGCTCCGGTTTTTCAAAATAAGGATCGTCGGCAAGCAGTTCTGAAGCCGCCTCACTCGCTTTCTGCAGGATATCGGCATCCCGGAAAATATCTGCCATCTGGAATTCCATATCCCCGCTCTGGCGCGTTCCCAGCAGATCGCCGCTGCCGCGCAGTTTCAAATCTTCCGAAGCAATATAAAACCCGTCGTTCGAATGGTTCAGGATTTCCAGACGTTTGGCGGTCTCCTGATCTTTGTTTCCGCGGATGAAAATACAGTAGGACTGATGCTCTCCTCTTCCGACACGTCCGCGGAGCTGATGGAGTCTGTGCAAGCCGAACCGTTCGGCATTTTCCACCATCATCACCGTCGCATTCGGCACGTTGACACCGACCTCCACGACTGTCGTCGAGACGAGTACCTGGATTTCTCCGCTGGCGAACCGCTCCATGATCTCGTTTTTCTGCGCCGCCTTCATCTGTCCGTGCAGCATCTCTACTGTGATGCCCGGCAGCTCTTTTTTCAGGAGCTGTGTATAGTCGGTGACGTTTTCCGCTTCCAGACCCTCGCTCTCCTCCACCATCGGGCAGATCACATACGCCTGACGGCCCAGTTCGACCTGACGCGTGATAAAGCGGTAAGCTTTTGGACGGTAAGACGTATCCACCACACAGTTTTTAATCGGCAGACGCTTCGCCGGAAGTTCATCAATCACAGAAATCGAAAGATCTCCGTACAGAATGATAGCCAGGGTTCTTGGAATCGGCGTTGCACTCATAACGAGAACATTCGGCGGTTCCCCTTTTTCAGCAAGTGCCGTTCTCTGCCGGACACCGAAGCGGTGCTGTTCGTCTGTGATGACAAGCGCCAGATTTTTGTACTGTACCTTTTCCTGAATCAGTGCATGTGTGCCGATCACCATTTTGCAGCTTCCGTCTTCCAGACTGGCATAGATTTCCCGGCGTTCTTTTGCTTTCGTGGATCCAGTCAGAAGGCGGGGATTGTATTCCGTCAGATTGTTTTCTTTCAACAGAGTGCAGAGCGATTCATAATGCTGCCGCGCCAGAACCTCCGTCGGAACCATCAGCGCCGATTGGTAGCCGTTCTCAGCTGTCATAATCATTGCAAGGAATGCCAGAATCGTCTTTCCGCTTCCGACATCTCCCTGTACCAGCCGCGCCATGCGGGTATGGCCTTTTAAGTCCCGCTCCAGTTCGCCCCACACGCGCATCTGTGCATTCGTGAGACGGTACGGCATATTTTCGATGACTTCCTCCGTCTTCCAGACGGCGCGGATCGGGAACACATTGGTAATTCCCTCCGTCTGCTCTTTTAACTGCCGCAGGGACAGGATGAAGAGAAAAAACTCTTCGAACACAATTCTGCGCCGCGCCGTTGCCAGATGCTCCTGGTCTTTTGGAAAATGAACCTCATGGAGGGCATAATTGATTTCACAGAGTTCATACCGGGCACGGATTTTCTCCGGCAGATAGTCCTGCGCAGGTGCGCATCGTTCCAGCACCTGTGCTACGGCCTTGCTCACCATCTTGTTCGTGAGACCGGCTGTCAGCCCATAAACCGGCTGAAGACTTGCCAGAAGCTCATGGTATGCGGCAGGAGTGAAGATTTCCGGCTGCTCCATCACGAGACGGCCTGATTTTTCCTGTATCTTTCCGCGGAAGATAAAAACACTGCCTTTCTTCAGCGTGCTCCGCAGAAACGGCATATTAAACCAGGTAAGCTGCAGCCGCACCGGCTCCTCGTAGAGTTCCAGGACAACGACGCTCTTTCTCTGGTTTCCTTTTACCGACGGACTGTGGACAATTCTTCCGTATACCGCATTCTTTTCCTCTTGTCTGCATTCGCGAAGGGGAACCGGCTCTGCATAGCAGTCATAATCTCTTGGATAATAATGCAGAAGCTGCTGCAAATTGTAGATTCCTACTTTTGCAAACAGCTTCTCCGTTTTTTCACCGATCCCCTTCAGTGTTGTCAGGGGTTCCGTATTCATATTTTTCTTTCCTTACTCTTATTCAACCGAAACGACACAGTAGTAAATCGCTGTCCGCCATAGTTTACTTCCACATCGCAGTCCGGATATGCCTGCTCGATTTTTTCGCCAAGCTTTCGGCATCTTCCTCACTCATATCTTCACCGTAATAGATGCTGATCAGCTCGCTGTCCTCATCGACCATGGCGCGGATGGTTTCTTCTGCAACGGTAAGAATATCCTGTCCGACAGCGAGAAGTCCGTGATCGCCAAGTCCCATGATGTCGCCCTGATGGATCTCTTTCTCATCGATGTGGGTATCACGTACCGCGTACGTTACCTGACCGGTTTTCACCATCTGGATGCCCTCTGTCATGGCCTCCTCGTTCTCTTCTGCAGATTTCTCCGGCACATAGCTGATCATGGCTGTGATGCCCTGCGGAACGGTTTTGGTCGGAACAACGATGATATTTTTGTCCTCAGTCATGGCTTTTGCCTGATTTGCTGCGAGGATGATATTTTTGTTGTTCGGCAGAATAAAGATATTCTTTGCATTGACCTTCTCAATTGCAGTCAGCATATCCTCGGTGCTCGGGTTCATGGTCTGACCGCCCTCGATCAGGTATCAACACCGAGTCCCTGGAAGATCTCTTTGATTCCCTCTCCGATGGACACGGCAATGAATCCGTTCTCCTTCGGCGGCTGTTTTGCTGCTTCTTTTCTCTTCTTATCTTCCTCTGCCTGCTGTGCTGCGATCTTTTCTGCGTTCTTGATCAGGCGCTCCTGATGCTCCTCACGCATGTTGTCGATCTTCATTCTGGTCAGCTGTCCGTACGTCAGCGCCTTGGAAATTGCTTTTCCAGGATCGTTGGTATGTACGTGTACCTTAACCAGCTCGTCGTCTGCAACGAGAACGATCGAATCTCCGATTCCGTTCAGGAAATCTTTGAATGCATAAACCTCTTCATCCGGAAGCGGGTTTTCCAGCATAATGATAAACTCGGTGCAGTAGCCGAATTTGATTTCTTTTTCTGTCTCTTTGGACGGTCTGACAAATTCTGTCTTTGCTTCCGGCATCTCGAAATTCAGATCAATCTCTTTCCCGAGGAACGCGTCATATGCGCCCTGCAGTACGGTTAAGAGACCCTGTCCGCCGGAATCCACAACGCCTGCCTCTTTTAATACCGGCAGCATCTCTGGTGTCTGGGAGAGCACGTACTCTGCATGCGCGAGAACGTCCTCGATGAATGCGTTCAGATCTTCGCTTTCCGGTGCAAGCTCTGCTGCTTTCTCTGCTGCTCCCTTTGCCACGGTCAGGATGGTACCTTCTTTTGGCTTCATAACGGCTTTGTATGCAGTCTCGACTGCTTTTCCATTGCCTCTGCAAGAATCTCTGCATTCAGCTCTTGATAGTCGCGGATCTTCTTGGTAAAGCCACGAAGGAGCTGGGAAAGAATAACGCCAGAGTTACCTCTGGCACCGCGCAGAGAACCGGAAGAGATTGCCTTGGAAAGGTTGTACATGTTCACTTCTGTGAGTGAGTTTACTTCCTTGACTGCGGACATGATCGTCAGCGTCATGTTGGTACCTGTGTCGCCGTCCGGTACCGGGAACACGTTCAGCTCATTGATCCACTCTTTCTTTACTTCCAGATTTTTTGCACCAGCCAGAAACATTTTTGCCAGTAAGCCGGCATCAATTGTATTTGTAGCCACTTTCTTCATTTCCTCCTATTACCATCAGTCGATGACGCGAACGCCTTCAACCAGGATGTTGATTTTTTCAATTTCCATTCCGGTGAACTCTTCCACCTTGTATTTCACATTATTGATCAGGTTATCTGTTACGGCAGAAATACTGACTCCGTAAGAAACAATCACGTGGAAATCTAGGGAAATTTTATTTTCCGAAATCGATACATTGATTCCGTGTGTCAGACTCTCTTTTTTCAGAAGTTTGACCAGTCCATCTTTCATGTTTACCGCTGCCATTCCGACAATGCCGAAGCACTCCACAGCAACGCTGCCCGCATACAGGGCGATTACATCCGGATTGATTACGATTTCTCCCAAGCCTGTATTCATACGACCTTTCATGCCTTGTATCCTCCAATTCCATCATACTATTCAAAACACATGGAGACAGGAATAACTGACTCCACTCTACGATACATTATAACCGCTTTTCCGCAAAAAAGAAAGTTTAAAATGAAAAACCTTCAAAATTCATATAATTTTTTCATTTTTTACTTGCAAAACCGGTATAGATCTGTTAGAATGACTTATGTTGTGAGTCTAAAATGCGTTTTGACTCAAGTACGTATGTCAAGGAGGTGCAATCATGGCAAAGTGTGCAATTTGTGAGAAGGGTGCTCATTTCGGAAACAACGTAAGTCATTCACATAGAAGAAGCAATAAAATGTGGAAATCTAACGTAAAATCTGTCAAAGTTAAAGTTGACGGTGTACCGCAGAAAATGTACGTATGTACTTCCTGCTTAAGATCCGGAAAAGTAGAGCGTGCATAAGTTGAATGGTTAAAAGGCCTTTCCAGTCCGGGAAGGCTTTTTTGCTGTTTAAAAATAGAATTAAGATTTTAAAAAAAGTTCTGGGAAGAGCAAACAGGACATAAGTTTTCGCTTATGCCTGTTGTGCTCTATTTTTATATTTTAAAAGGGAGAAAAAAATAGCGTGGTCTCTTAAGCTGAACTTGCCAACGATCCATATGCTTAGCAAAAAGAAAAAGAGCATCCTACCGAAACTTTCATTCTGGTAAGACGCCCTCGTCTTGATCTATGATATTAGTATAGTTGGCTGATTCATTTAAGATGGACTTATTATAGCGCAGCTTTCTTCATTTTGCAAGTATTTCTCTGTACAAATCAGCCAGTTCATTTCCGATCTTTTTGTGCATCTTTCACTATTCCCCTGTATTGCAGAACAGATGATATCCCACGCACAGCAGCAGAGCGGCCGCAAGAACCGTAAGAAATGAGCTGCGGATCATCAGGCTGATGAGAAGCCCGACCCCCATCCAAAACAGCAGAAAACCTAAAATTCTGCACAAACGAGCTTACTCCTTATCCGCCTCTTGGTTTATTATATGCTCTACTTTCTCTGCGGTATACCCGTCCTCTTCCTTTTTGCCGGTAAAGCGGCTGATCAGATCCGGAGCCATGTCAATGATTTTGGTGACAGCATCCTGGTTTTTGATGTTGACCAGACGCGTTCCGTTTTTGCTGATGACAAGAACGGCGCTCGGAGAAATTTTTCCGCCCATACCGCCTCCTGCATTGTTCTTTGCATTTTCTGCGAATGCACCCGCTCCCACGCCGAAGGAAACGTCTACCAGCGGCAGAAGAATCGTATCCTCAATGTGGATCGCCTCACCTACGACCGTCTTTGTTGTGATAAAACTGTCCATTCCGCGGAACAGTGCTTCTACGGTATTCTGAAATGTGTTGTCCTTTTCTGCCATCTTTTAGGCCTCCTTGTGTTTGAAATGTCGTATGGTTTTCCGAAGATTCTGATCCCGGAATAATCGAAGTGCAATGCCGGCTGCTGTCACAGCCTGAAAACTTCCTTTCATCCGGACATCGCCCTGGAGAATTTCCTGTTCGAAATCCGGCTGGATGGAAAGGTCTTTCGGCAGTTTTCCATAAATCATACCCAGAATGCCGAGTGTCTCTCCGGTCAGTGCCGGATCGTTAAATCCGAACCGGACTGTGCCGGTTACTTTTTTCGGTGCTGCTTTCTTCAGGAAATAAAGCACTTCTTTCTTTGCATGGAGCAGCGCCTCACGGAACATCTTCGAACGGAAGAATTTTTTCACACTCTCCCACTTTCTTTTTAACCGTCTGCCTGCCTGGATTTTCTGCTCCAGTTTTTCAAGCAGACGGAACGGAAGTTCCAACAGCCGGAAAGCTGTCTGCAGCAGACGGCTGGCAAGATTCAGCAGTTTTCCGGAAGATATTCGATCCTTCCGAAAAACCGTTCCAGAATGCTTTTTTTCGGCGCATCCGGTTCCTGCTCTTGCTCTGGCTGCTCCTTCTGTGCTGTCACCTTCTGCTGCTTTTCTTTCTGGTCCGGTGCTTTCTGCTCTGCTGTTTTTTCTGCTTCCAGCGCATTTTCTGTCTCATTTTCCTCCGTCCGGGGCACGGACGCTTCTCCCCGGCGGATCTTTTTCAGCCGCCGTTTCCATGTTTCCAGTGATGCCCCGAAAAGCAGAATCTGCGCCTCCGGCTTCTGTTCCTCATACGAGGCCGTCAGCGCGACAGCTCCGAAAAGCCACGATACTCTTCCGCTCGCTTTTACGCAGGCAAATCCCTCTTCTTCTTTCAGAACCTGCGCCCGGTAGCAAAAAGGAAGAAACAGGACGGTGCAGACGATAAGAAGCACGAGAAACAGTAAAACAAGGAGTAAAATCCCAGTGCCTTCAAAATCATGAATAGTATATGTATCATTCACATCCCTCAATCCGGTTCAGCAGCCATTCCCGGATTTTTACTTCTCCGGTTTCCCGATAAGTTTCCAATGCGATCGCCTCCACAAGCTCAAAAGCTTCCTCGCGCGACACGGCAATTCCGACAATCATCGGACAGTTTCTCCGCACGGCCGGCTGCAAAAGCAGATCCGCCGGAATTACATCCAGATTGTTCTGCTGATTGGAAGGCAGTGTGAGGAGCCAGACTCCCGGAACTGCTTTTTTGTTCTCAATCCGGCGCATCCATTTTTTCTGTTTCTTTTTTGCAGTATCCCCGACGTACAGATTTTTATACCAGTTTACCATATTTTCCCTGAGCCTGTGCTGAACCTTCCATAAATTTGCTTTCTTCAGTTCCAGATACTCCTGATAGGCCTTTTCCAGAATCTGCCGTTCATTGGAAACTTCAGCAGATGATATGCTTCGTGATACTTGTAATAGCCCGAATCCACAAAGTATTCTTCTCTCTGTGGACGGCTGTAGTAGCCGGATGAGGCCATCAGATACCAGTGCACCTCTTTTTCCACGGTGTCCTCCGGAATGCTGAAGCTGTACTGGCTTTTTCCCACGTACTTGATGATGGTGCCGTGTACGCCGGACTCCTCATATACCTCGCGGACAGCGGTCTGTTCATGGGTTTCTCCCGGCTCAACGGTTCCTTTCGGCAGAACCCAGCCTTCATATTTGTTGCGGTAGCTTTTGTAAAGCGTCAATATTTTTCCACGGTAGATTACGATACCTCCGCAGCTTACTGCTTCGATCATACGTTTTAAGCTCCTTCTGGCTTTTTCCATTCTCTGACAGCTCTTTTCTTCCCGCTTGCCGCCAGATCTTCTGTTAAAAAGTATACCTCTTTTCCCGCCCCCGCGCAACCTTAAAACCGCATCCTTTTTCTAACATTTTTTCTAAAAATTCAGAAAACGCGCCCGAACCCATCCTTCCGGTTCGAACGCGTTTTTTCATCGTTTACTGCTGTGCATAATATGCTTCAATTACCTGTCTTGCAATCGGTACAGCGACTTCACTCGAATATCCGCCGTTTTCTGCCACAACAGCAATGACAATATCAGGATCATCCGCATTGGAGAATCCGACAAACCAGGAATGCGGTGTCTCTCCGTCGCTTCCGTGTTCTGCGGTTCCTGTTTTACCGGCGATATTGTACGGCAGATCCGAAAGTGAAACTGCAGTTCCGCTCTGGACAACGCCTTTCATCAGCTCTGTCAGCGTATTGGCTTCGCTCTCGGACATTACCGTGCCAAGAGACTCTTTGTAAAAGGTTTTGACTGCCTGTCCGTCCGCAGACACAATGTTGTCCACATAATGCGGTTTGATCATTTCTCCGTCATTTGCAACCGCGGAGGCGATCAGTGCCATCTCCATCGGTGTTACCAGCGTATCACCCTGGCCAATGGAGGTCTGCATCACAAGAGCATCCGCCGTTGTCGAATCAAGGTCGAAAGAACTTTTGCTGGTCGGAAGCTCCAGATCCAGACGGCTGTTCAGATACAGGGAATCCGCCAGCGAGCGGAAGGCATCTTTATCCAGCCCAAGGCCAATCTGTGCAAAGGCAGAGTTGCACGAATGTGCAAACGCACCTGCAAAATCTTCCGGTCCATGCACTTCACCGCCGGAGCAGTGAATCGTATAGTTTCCTGCTGTCAGCTCACCGTCACAGTCGAACGAAAAACCGTCCAGTGTGCCGTTCTGACGGAGATACGCAAGCGAAGTAACAATCTTGAACGTAGATCCCGGCGGATATCTTCCCTGCAGACCGCGGTTCAGAAACACGCCGCTCTCATCGTCTGCGTTCAGTGCCCCCCAGTCCTCATCAATCGTATTAGGATTAAAAACCGGATTGCTCACATTGGCAAGTACACGGCCCGTTTTTGCCTCCAGCACGACAACTGCACCGCGGTATCCGTCCAGTGCATCGGCCGCGGCCTGCTGGAGTGTTGTATTCAGCGTTGTATAGAGACTGTCTCCCGGGTTCTTCGCATCGCTGAATTCATTCTTTACCTGCTTTAACTTACTTGTATGGGACTCCATCAGCATATAGTTGTAGGAAGATTCGAGGCCGCTGTTTCCTTTTCCCGTGTAGCCAACCACCTGCGCAAACAGGCTGCCGAACGGATACGTTCTTACCTCATCCCCGTTTTCATCTGTCGTCGTCTTTGCCAGTTCCTGGCGTCCGCAGAATAGATTGTTCCGCGGATCACGCGCTCTGCATAGTTATTCTGTCTCGTATTGTAAGAACTATTCAGAAATTCTTCTTTCCGCACGACATTAAAGTAAACGAGATACGCGATCAGCCCAAGAAACATGGCCACGAACAGGAACGAAACGATCAGATACGGCCCTGCGCCGTTGTTTGCCGCCTTACCAGTGAAGGCTGTTCTCGGTCTGCTCTTCGATCCGCCGTTCGAATTCATCCGGCTGCTCGCGGTACTTCTGGCGGGTTCCCTGTCCGTCGTTCCGGCTGCCGCTCTTCTTTCGTCTTTCGGTCTCTTCGTCCGGGCGTCGTTTTTTCTTGGCGCCTGGGTCGTTTTTCTGCTGGTTTCGTTTCTTCTTGTTTTGTCTTTTCTCAAGCTCCTCACCTTCGTCTTCCCTTAAGATGTACAATCCCTGAATGATCGACAGCATCAGCACCGTGGAGAACATAGAGCTTCCTCCATAGCTGACCAGCGGCAGCGTGATACCTGTCATAGGAATAAATTTAATGGTTCCTCCGATGGTGAGGAACACCTGTGTCGCATATTCCGTTCCAAGACCCATGGCAATCAGTTTGTAGAACCGTTTGCTCATCTTCATGGAAATATTGATAATCAGAAGGAATGTGGACATGCACAGCAGAATCAGGCAGATTCCGAAGATAATGCCCATCTCCTCACAGATCGCACAGAAAATAAAGTCTTTCGTTGCAACCGGGATAATGTCAGGCCGTCCCTCGAAAAGGCCGGTTCCGAACCATCCGCCGGAGCACATGCCGAAGAGTCCCTGTGCTAACTGGCTGCTGATATCCCAGTTTCCGATCGATCCTGCCAGAGTGCCACACGGTTCCGTACATGGGAAAACAGGAAATACGCCACAACGCAGGCGGCACTCATTCCCGCAAGTCCCAAAAGCGGATATCTGGCTTTTCTCGTTGCCACATAGATTACAACCACGTACGCCATAAAGAAGACGAACGCAGTTCCAAGGTCGGTGGATGCAACAAGGATCAGCACATGAACTGCCGCAACGACCGTTGCTTTCACAACGTTTCCAAAGGAATTATCCTCGCGCAGCATGCCTGCCATAAAGAACACGAGTGTGATCTTGGCAATCTCGGAGAGCTGGAACGTAATGCCGTGGATTTCGATCGACAGCTTCGCACCGCCGGAAGTAAAGCCAAGCACCATAACGACGGAAAGCATGGCAATTCCGAGCACAGCGTAAATCCAGGTCAGATTTTTCAGAAACTTGCCCTTTCGGACAATGACCGGATGATGAAGCAGAGCAGTGTGGATGCCGCCAGAATTTTGTACTGGGACATCGCCTTTGACACGCTCAGTCTCGTCAGAATAATCATGCTGATCGAGAGCAGCATACACATGTTGTTTACCAGGATCATCGATGCTTCCGGTAAATCAGGCGGTACAGGATCTGTACGCCCAGGATATACGCCATCGTGAGCAGAAACATCTGAATCGTTGATACTTCGCCTTCCTGGAGGAACATCACGAAGAAACAGATGAAATTCATCAGAATGATCATGATGATCTGCCGCATCAGAATGTAATGGCGCTCATCCTCATCCCGCTCTTTGAGTGCAGCAAACGACTGCACGGTAAAACAGATCATGAGGAAGGTAATCACATATTTTGATAACTGAACAATGGTATTTTCCATAAATTCCCCTTATTTTTCTCACCGTTTACTCTACTTTCCGGCGGAAATGGCCTTTGGTATATTCCTGTTCGGCCGGAACTGCGATTCCTTTACAGTACGTTCCAGCAAACGCAGCGGCGATTTCTTTTGTCTCCTCCAGTGTCTCGATGGTAAAATTCAGCCGCACCGCAGCCGGATGCATGGACCGGATCTCATCGGCTTCTTTTACCAGGCCGAGCGGAAGGCTGTTGTAGATCACACTGTAGCACGAGGTGCAGTAACTCTTCACCGGGAAGTATTTCCCCATCCGGTCTTTTAAGCGTACCAGAGAATAACTGTGATTGCAGCCGTTCAGGTTCTTCTGGACACACTGGGCGGAAACCATCATCGGAAGGTAGCCGTAGCCCACCATTCGCTGTTCGTATTGTCACGTTTTCCGATTTCCCGCTCGTTCAGCTCATACGGAACGGTATCACGCTGCACGCCCTGCTCCTGCCAGAATGCCTGCGCACGGCTGTTGTACGTGTAAACGCTGTAATCGAGCCGGATATCCTTTTCCATTCCCATCTCTTTCAAAAACGAAAAGCTTTCGAGATTGCGGATCAGGAAACCGCCAAGACCGATCTCCTTCAGACAGCGGAACGTGTCGCGGTATTCCTTCAGATCGCCTTCACGCACAACGTGCGGCAGCATCAGATAAACCTGTTTTCCCAGTTCTTTCGCCTGCAGGATGCCTTTTTCCGCCTGCTCTTCGAAGATTTCCCGTTTGAAGCATCCCATGCCGGCGTAGATCGTCGTGATCTCCGGAATCTCGAGCAGTGCATTCCACTGGGCTCTCGTCTCGGCAGATGCGGTCAGCTCCATTTTCTTTTCTGCCCTGCTCTCCTGATCCGGTTTTCCAGATGCTTTTGCTTCCTGTTCCGGCTTTTCCGCTGCTTTTCTGCGGTATGGCTCTGTCATCTCTTTCACCAGCTGGTCCGAAACGCCTCTCCGCAGTTCGTTTAACGTCTGCATCGGCACGAAACAGTTGTCATCCATACAGACATCGAGTTCTTTGAAATAGAATGGTGTCTCGCCTGTCTTTTCCAGCTGTGTTTTTACACGTTCCTCGGTCAGCGGCTGCTTCTTTGCCGGTTCTACCATGCCCGCCTCTGCTGTTACGCTGTATTTTCCGCTTTCTGCACTTAAGACGCCGGCTGGCCCGGATACAGGGTCAGAAAGCCGGAAATCGGCTCTTTTGCCTCAGTCTCGATATAATCTCTCTGGATCTCATAAAAGAGCTGCTCATTTCTGCGCTGTTTCTTTTTATTTTCCTGCTCTTTTTCGTTCTTCAGCGCCATCATATCGCGTCCGTTTCTTACGGTATAATAGCTTTTGTTGAAACCGTCACGGTTATACAGCTCATACAGCTTTTTCATGTCCTCCGGCAGAACGTGGAAACGGGACGGCTTTTTCTCGTACAGATCGAGGTATTTGCGGTAAATGCTGACAACGCCCGCTGTATACTCCGGCTTTTTCATTCTGCCTTCGATTTTGAGGGACATAATCCCGGATTTTACAATCTCCGGCAGCAGTTCTACCGTACACATATCCTTCGGGCTTAACGGATAGCGGTCGCCCGGCTCCCCCATGCGGTGGTTGTCTTTATCGTACGCTTCGTACGGCAGACGGCACGGCTGCGCGCATCTTCCGCGGTTTCCGCTTCTTCCGCCGATCAGGCTGGAAAAAAGGCACTGTCCCGAATAGCAGTAGCAGAGCGCCCCGTGGACGAAGCATTCAATTTCAAGGTTGGTCGTCCGGTGGATTTTCTGGATCTCCGCAAACGAAAGCTCACGGGCCGGTACCACACGCGTTGCGCCAAGGCTTTCCAGGAAACGCGCTCCCGCAGATCCTGTCACTGTCATCTGTGTGCTCGCATGAATGTCGAGATCCGGGAACCAGGAGCGGACCGCCTTTAAAACGCCCATATCCTGGACAATCACGGCATCCAGTCCCTGCTCATAGTACGGACGCAGATACGGATACAGTTTCTCTTCCAGTTCCTCCTCTTTTAAGAGGGTGTTGACCGTCAGATACAGTTTCCGGTTCCGCAGATGGACGTAATCGATGGCTGAGAGAATCTCCTGCTCATCCAGATTTTTTGCATACGCTCTTGCGCCGAATGCGGCTCCGCCGAGATAGACGGCATCCGCACCGGCGGAAACCGCTGCTTTTAACGCTTCCATCGAACCGGCTGGTGCTAATAATTCTGTCTTCATCTTTATCTCCTAAAAACGGGCGATTACCTGTTCCGCAATCCCCCGTTTTTCCTTCTTTTACGCTTTTAATAAATCTTCCAGATCCTTATTTGCCTTATCAAGCTGCCGCTGCAGCTCTTCCATCTCGCCGCGCACATGTTCCAGCTCGATTCGTTTCTCTTCCAGCTCTTTTTCAGATCGCCGGCCTGGATTTCCGCCGCAATCAGATCGTGCTTCATATCGTAGGTTTCCCGGTCTTTGGCTTCCATATCCTCTTCGAGGGTATCTACCTGGCTTTTTGCTTTGAAATAGTCGTCTGCAATGTTCAGTGCAAGCAGTGTGTGCTTCGTATCCACCGACAGGCGGTTGTATCCGGCTGACTGGGAAAGTTCGCTGATCTTCTGATTCAGATAAGCAGCTACTTTCTGCAGATATTCCGGGCTCTCATAGCCTCCCAGTGTGATAATTTTTCCATCTATTAAAACCTGTGTTGTATTTTTTACAGCCATTCTTTTGCTTTTCCTCCACTGAATTTAACCGGACCAAACTTCCGGCTAATATAACCTATCATATACCGAAAATGGAAGAAAAACAACCTTTTTCTGCAAAAAGCGACAGAAAATGAAAGATTCAGGGCTTTTACTCTTCGATCTTACGCGGTGCCTCCAGCCCCAGGTGGTGCCAGGCAAATTCCGTTGCCACTCTTCCGCGCGGAGTGCGGTTGATAAATCCGGATTTGATCAGGAACGGCTCGTAGACATCTTCGATGGTGCCGGCATCTTCTCCAATCGATGCTGCCAGGGTATCGAGTCCCACCGGACCGCCCTGGAACTTTTCCATAATGGTGGTAAGAAGCAGCCGGTCAGTCTGATCCAGTCCGTAACGGTCTACTTCCAGCAGATCGAGAGCAAACGATGCGACCTCTTTTGTGATTCTTCCATCGTATTTCACCTGGCAAAGTCGCGGACACGCTTTAAAATCCGGTTTGCCAGGCGCGGTGTTCCCCTGGAACGGCGCGCCATCTCAAGCGCTCCCTGTGGATCCACCTCCACATTCAGTACTTTTGAGGAGTGCAGGATAATGTTGGCCAATTCTTCCTCCGTGTAAAATTCCAGATGGTGGATGACACCGAACCGATCGCGGAGCGGAGCAGTCAAAAGACCTGCACGCGTTGTTGCGCCGACCAGCGTAAACTTCGGCAGATCCAGGCGGATCGAGCGCGCCGAAGAGCCTTTTCCGATCATGATATCAATCGCAAAATCCTCCATCGCTGGGTAAAGAACCTCCTCGACCTGGCGGTTCAGGCGGTGGATCTCATCAACAAACAGGACGTCGCCTCCTGCAGATTGTTGAGGATCGCTGCCATCTCACCCGGTTTTTCGATCGCCGGGCCGCTCGTTACCTTCATATGGGTTCCCATCTCATTTGCAATGATGCCCGCCAGCGTTGTTTTTCCAAGTCCCGGAGGGCCGTAAAACAGCACATGATCGAGAACATCACTTCGCTGTTTTGCTGCTTCAATATATACTTTCAGGTTCTTTTTTCGTCTTTTCCTGTCCGATGTAGTCGTCCAGGTGCTGGGGACGGAGCGAACCTTCGATTTTCACGTCCTCCTCGAGAACGTCAGTTGTGATAATTCTTCTTTCCATCGTTATAAGGTTTCCTTCTTCCACAATTTAGGACCATCTGCTAAAACATATGCTTCAATGCCGCTTTCAGCACAGCCTCGCTGTCCATGCCTTCGGTGATTTCGACTTTCTTTACTGCCTGCAGTGCTTCCGTTCCGGAGTAGCCAAGCGCAGTCAGCGCCTGTACCGCATCCTGGAAGGCATCCGGTTCGCCTGCCTGCCGTACCGCCGCAGCCGCCTGATTTCCTGCCAGCTTCTGCTCGAACGCTTCCTGCAGGTCGAATTTGTCTTTTAATTCCAGAATCAGCTTCTGCGCGGTCTTCTTTCCGATGCCCGGTGTTTTGGCAATCGCCTGGACATCTTCCGAGAGGACGGCAAAGCGCAGATTGTCTGCAGTAAGCGTGGACAGCACCGCAAGCGCCGCTTTTGGTCCGATGCCGCTTACGCCGATCAGCATACGGTATATTTCAAGATCTTCACGGGACAGAAAGCCGAATAGGGAAATTCCGTCTTCCCGCACACTCATATGGTATATATCTTTAACTCTTCTCCCTCCCGGATGCCTGCGTCGAACATACTCGCTGGAATATTCAGCTCATAGCCGATTCCATGGCTTTCGAGAATCATTTTTCCTTCCGAAAGAGAATCTACAGTTCCTTTGATAAATGCAATCATGTTTTTCCTCCAAAGCGCCGTTTTCTTTTTTTGAAAGCGAACGCACATTCTATTATAGCAGAACTTTTCTCATCACGCAACGATTAGTCGCTGTCTTTCTTGCATGTCAGATTTTTTCGTCTTATAATATCTTTAGATTCAAAAAAGTTTTTCAAAGGAGACAAAAAACCTTATGCAGATCATAGATTCTACCCCGCTGCTCTCTCTGCCAATCTTCAGATGTATCTGAGAAACGGCGATGTCTTTTTCGATATTGAGACGACCGGCCTTTCCTGGCGTACCTCGCATCTCTATCTGATTGGTGCGCTGTTCTTTGACCCGGCCGCGGATGCTTTCACACTGCGCCAGTGGTTTCTTGATCGACCGACCGAAGAAAAAGAGATGCTTGTCTCTTTTTTCACGTTTCTTTCCGACGTGAAGCAGCTGGTGCATTTTAATGGAACGACATTTGATCTTCCTTACCTCACACACAAAGCACTGTTTTATCAGATGGAAGATCCGCTTTCGTCAATCGCATCCCTGGATCTTTATCAGGCACTCCGCCCGTTTCAGTCAATCCTGGGACTTTCTTCAATGAAACAGAAAAATGTGGAACAGTATCTCTCATTCCCACGGAAGGATCAACTTAACGGAAAACAGTTGATTTCTGTTTACCACGACTATCTTCAGACACTGGATGAAAAGAAACTGGAACTGCTTTTCCTTCACAATTATGAGGATGTCCTCGGCATGGGTTCTGTTCTGGAACTGCTCGCGCTTCCTGCCCTGTTTCACGGCGATTTTTCTGTCCAGTCGTGTCGTTTTACCGGACAGACACTGGAAGTTTCACTGCAGCCCGAGCGGGAAGTTCCGGTTTTCCTCTCCCGTGTCTGCGCGGATGGTTCTCTTACAGCCTTTGGTTCACGGGTTTCTCTCTCCCTGCAGACGCATACGGCGGAGCTGAAATATTTCTTCCCGGACTATAAGAATTACTATTATCTTCCGCTGGAGGATCAGGCTGTTCACAAGAGCGTTGGCGCGTTTGTCGATCCGGAACACCGTCAGAAAGCAAAGGCTGCCAACTGCTATCAGCGGCGGACCGGTACATTTCTTCCGCAGCAGAAAGAGTTTTTCACCCCGGCCTTCCGCGAGGATTTCAAAAGCCGCCCTTACTATTTTGAGTGGTCCGATGCCTTTCTTTCGCAGGAAAATCTCCTGAAAGAGTATCTCTGTTCCGAGCTTCAGCTCTTTTTCAAAGACGATAGCAAAACCAGAAAATAAAACAGCCGTACACGTTTTTGCATGCACGGCCGTTTTTCCGGGACTGTCCTTTCCAAGCAGTCCTTTATTTTTTCTCTTCTTTCTCTTCTGCCTTTTTTTCTTCCTTTTTCAGAGAAGCATGATGCGTTCCCTGCAGATGCGGATAGGCGCGCAGATAACGTTTCGTTGTCAGGCGCATCAGCCAGTTGGTCGGAAGCTGCGGTTTTGTCATCTGGTCAAAGCGCTCCAGCAGCTCTTTAAGATCCGGCATCTTATCGCTGCGCGCATCAATCCAAGTGCCGCAAACCGTTCTTTCTGCTCTGCTCCGAACTCGGTCAGGCGTTCCTTCTGCTCTGCTCCGAACTCCATCAGGCGGTTCTTCGACTCGAAAAGCGGATTTCTTCTTCCCTCGGCTTCTTTCCGCTCCTTCTCCAGCTTCTGCATCTGCTCCATTGCCTCAGACAGTGTCTGGCGCTTCTCGGCCAGATATTCTTTCATCTTATCTCTGGAATACTCTGCACGATACTGCTGTACTTTCGCATTCATCTCCTCGGCAAGCTGGTTAAAGCGGGATTCTGCAGATATTTCATAAATTCTCCCCACGTTCTCCAGACTGCGCATCTTCTGTCCCAGCTGGAATGCTGCGGCTGCGGAAAATCCAAAATCCACCAGATAGCAGACGGTAACAACGGAAACAATGATCTCTCCTGTAGTATCCGAAACAAGATTCACTACTTCACGCAATCGGCTGCAGAATATAGAACAGCCCCAGTGTAAAGAATCCCCAGGCAATCGAACTGCTGAGGCAGATCTTTCCCTGAAATTAAACTTCTGATTGCTGTAGTCCACCAGTGCGCATGAAAAATGGTCTCCATCAGCACGCCGGTTACATATTCCAGAACCGTCGCTACAATGACTCTCCGAAATACAGTGCCCAGACGTTCGCTTCAAACGGGCGCAGGATCAAGTATACCATAACAGCGCCGGTGCCGTACAGTGTCAGCAGCGGACCATTGACAAAACCGCGGTTGACCAGTTTTTCTGCCGGATCGATACATAGGAACTCTCCCAGATCCATCCGCAGAAGCTGTACAGCCAGAACCATGCTAGAACGTGGTACAGATCCACACCCAGAATCTTCGTCTCCCACATAAACTTTCATCCCCTTTTTCTTTTCTGGTGCCAAAAACAGGATGATAAGAAAATACCGCAGACAACAGGTTTCCTGTCTGTTCAGGAAACCCGGTTGTCTACGGCATTCTAATCATCCAACTGCAGCACCTGCAAGTTAAATTATTCTTACTCTTCTACTGGCTCTTCGTTTTCCAGAGCTTTCATGCTCAGAGAGATTTTTTTGTCTTCCTCGTTGAAATCAACTACTTTTGCAGTGATTTCCTGTCCGATTTTCAGTGCATCAGACGGTTTCTCAACGTGCTCTCTGGAGATCTGGGAAACATGAAGCAGAGCATCTACGCCCGGCTCAAGCTCAACGAATGCACCAAAGTCAGTCATACGGCAACACAGCCTTCTACTACGTTGCCTACAGCGTATTTGTCAGCAGCGTTCAGCACGGATTCTCTTCCGGGAATTTAAGGAAAGAGCGATCTTGTCGCCGTTGATGTCTTTGATCAGAACTTTTACAGTCTCACCAACTTTGAATACTTTTTTCGGGTTCTCTACGCGGCCCCAGGACATCTCAGAGATGTGAAGCAGTCCGTCAGCTCCGCCCAGATCGATGAATGCACCAAAATCTGTAACGTTCTTAACAACACCCTCTACTGTATCGCCAACATGGATACGCTCCATAAGCTCCTGCTGTTTCTTAGCTTTCTCAGCAACAAGAAGCTGTTTGCGGTTACCAATGATGCGACGTCTTCTTGGATTGAACTCTGTGATAACGAACTCAATCTCCTGATCAGCATATTTGCTGAGATCTTTCTCATATGTGTCGGAAACAAGGCTTGCAGGAATGAATACACGTGTCTCCTCAACGTTAACACATAATCCACCGTCAAGTACCTGAGTTACAGGAGCTTTTAATACTTCCTGATTCTCGAATGCTTCCTCAAGGCGTTTATTGCCTTTCTCTGCAGCAAGTCTCTTGTAGGTTAAGATAACCTGGCCTTCGCATCGTTTACCTTAAGCACTTTGGCTTCCATGGAGTCACCTACATGTACAGCGTCTGTGAGTACTACGGAAGGATCATTGCTATATTCACTCTTGGTGATGATACCATCAGCTTTATAGCCAATATTCAGGATAATTTCATCTTCTTTCACATCGATGACCTTTCCCTGTACGATTTCTCCATTTCTGATTGTTTTTACGGAATCTTCCAGCATCTGTTCAAAACTTAATTCTGACATGTTCTTGAACCTCCTCAATAATTTTGTTTGGGGTGGAAGCCCCTGCTGTAATACCTACATAACTACTGCATTGGAACATTTCAGAATCCAAGTCTACAGGTGTTTGTATATAGTAAGTATTTCCACATTCCTTTTTACATATTTCAAACAGCTTTTGAGTATTGGAACTATGCCGGCCACCTACGACCAACATAGTGTCTACCTCTCCGGCTATGTTTTTTGCTTCTCTCTGCCGTTCTTCGGTAGCATTACAAATAGTGTTTAAAATATTGAGAATATTTAAAACATTATTATCATACCTCTTTTTGCAAAGAATTTCAACTAAATCTTTAAATTTGTTGTAATTAAATGTCGTCTGGGACACAATACTTATTTTTTTGCCTTTTGGGGGTACAAATGCTTCGGCTTCTTCTTTGTTTCTGATCACCGTGTACGGTCCCTGACACCAGCCGCAGATGCCCTGTACTTCGGGGTGGTCTTTGTCACCGATGATGATGATGTGGTTTCCTGCAAGGCTTTCCTTTTCCACGATCCTGTGGATTTTCAGGACGAAGGGGCAGGTCACATCTACGTAGGAGATGTTTTTTTCTTTCAGCTTATCGTAGATGGGTTTACCTACGCCGTGAGAGCGGATGACTACTGTTCCGTTCTGCAAGGTGTCATCCGGGGAATCCAGGTCTGCTTCTGTGATAACGTGGACGCCACGAGCTTCCAGATCCGCTACTACGCCTTCGTTGTGGATGATCGGGCCCAGAGTGAAAATAGGTTTCTGTTCTGTGTCTATGAGTTCGTAGACTTTGTTCACTGCACGTTTGACGCCGAAGCAGAAGCCTGCTGTTTCTGCTACTTTTACTTTCATTACTAATCCTCTTAATTTATATTCATTGCCATTCTTCTGGAATTTATAGCAATCCTCTGAAATAATGTATCTTAATCCAACTCATCAGAGCATGAAATCCTGTGTCAGATATCTTTGCGTGTGTCATCTTCTGATGAACTACAGACAGTTATCTGATTATTTTTTCTGTACCTTTTCTTTATATACATCAAGAATAGCACTTACAACATCATCAATTCCCATTTCCGAGGAATCTACGAGCACTGCGTCGTCTGCCTGTTTCAGAGGGGAGATTTCGCGGTTCATGTCGCGTTCGTCGCGCTCGATGATGTCTTTTCGGATCTGGTCCAGGTCGAAGGATTCTCCCTTCTGTTCATATTCCAGTGCTCTTCTTTTTGCTCTGGTGTCTGCGCTTGCTGTGAGGTAGATTTTTACTTCTGCGTTTGGAAGGATGGTTGTGCCGATATCTCTGCCGTCCATGACTACGTCGTTTTTCTCTGCCAGAGTTCTCTGAAGTTTCAGAAGATGAGCTCTGACTTTCGGGTTTGCGGAGCTTTTGGATGCCATGTTTCCTACCTGTTCGGTGCGGATCATAGCATTTACGTTCTCTCCGTTGAGAATGACAATCTGTTCTCCGTTTTTGTATTCGATGGAGATGTCAGCGCCAGAACATACGGCTTCGATCTCTTCCTGATTTTCTCCGTTTACGCCATGGTTCAGAAGATACAAAGCCATTGCCCTGTACATGGCTCCTGTATCTACATAGATAAATGATAATTCTTTCGCTTACTTTCTTGCATGGTGCTCTTTCCTGCTCCTGCAGGTCCGTCGATGGCTATGTTACATCCCATTTTCGTGGTTCCTCCTGTTTCTATTATTTAATAACGTATAGTCGAATCATATCATAGTTATATAGCAATTCCATAAAATACTGCAGGCAATCCAGTCCATCATAGCGTGAAGTCCTGCGTCAGATATCTTTGTCGTGCATCAGCACGCCTGCAGATATCTTCCTTGTCCTTCGCACTCTGCCGAACTGTCCTGATTGCATTATTTTGTGTAATTGCTTAATTTGCTTACTGTATCGCCTGTGCTGCCAGATATGCGGTAGACCAGGCAATCTGTAAGTTATATCCACCTGTCACTGCATCCAGATCCAGTACCTCGCCTGCGAAGTAAAGATCTGAGATTTTCTTTGATTCCATTGTTCCGGGATTGATCTCTTTGACAGAGACGCCGCCTCTGGTGATGATGGCTTCTTTGAACTCACCCATTCCTGTGATTGTGAAGGGGAAGGCTTTGATAAGGTCAATGAAGTGCTGGCGTTCTTCTCTGGAGATGTCGTGAATTTTCTTCTCTGCGGGGATTCCACCCAGTTCCAGCATTACCGGAGTCAGAGATGACGGGAAAAGTACGCCAATCACATTCTTGAACTGTTTGTTTGGTCCTGCTTCAAATTCGCGCAGGATCCTGCATCCAGCTGTTCTCTGGTAAGTGCCGGCTTCAGATCCAGATATGCGGACAGTTCGCCGTTTGGTGCTTTCGCCAGTTTTGCACCAATGTGGGCACTGGCGGACAGGATCATGGGACCTGTGACTCCGAAATGGGTGAACATCATCTCTCCGAAATCCTCATAGAGTACTTTCTTTCCATTCTTTATGGTAAGTCCTGTATTCTTAAGGGAAAGTCCCTGAAGCTTAGGGACATAGTCTTCTTTTGTCTTTAATGGCACAAGGAGGGAGCAATGTCCGTGACTTTCAGTCCCAGTTCTCTTGCGAAGCGATATCCGTCACCTGTGGAACCGGTACTCTGATAAGAGAATCCGCCAGTTGCCACGATGACTGCATCGCCTTCCATGAAGGTTCCGTCTGTAAGGATGACTCCTGTGATCTTCTCCTGCGGTATGTCAGGTGATTTTTTTCCTTTTCTGCCTTTTCCTGCATCAGATCCTGATTCTGTTAATGTAGCTTCTGATTCCAGGGTATTTGCCGAATCTGTTACAGGTTTCTTTACGATTTCCTGCACAGCAGTGTGAAGATGAATCTTTGCTCCTGCTTTCTTCAGCTCACGCTCCAGAGCGCGGATGATGTCTGAAGAATGGTCAGACTGTGGGAATACTCTGTTTCCACGCTCTACCTTCAGAGGGACACCTGCTTTCTCAAAGAACTCCATTACATCCTGAGGGGTAAATGAATAGAAACTGCTGTAGAGGAACTTGGGATTGCTCATCATTGCAGGAAAGAGTTCTTCTGTGTCGCAGGCATTTGTCACATTGCATCTGCCTTTTCCTGTGATGAAGACTTTCTTTCCCAGTTTCTCGTTCTTCTCTAATATATGAACTTCATGATGGTTACGGGCTGCAAAAACCCCTGCCATCATTCCGGCGGCTCCGCCGCCGATTATTATAACTTTGCTCATGGAATATTCTCCTGTATTTATTTTACCCTGCAGATTGTCTATTTCATCATGGTTCCACGTCTCCGCTTCGCTACGATCAATATAGATATGTACCTCTGGCAGCATATAACCATTGGCACATTATATTCCCGGGTATCATATTCTTTCATAATAACGCAAAGGAGCCTGCTTGCGCAAGCTCCTTTTTTTCGTTTGGACATATTTAATTACTGATCAATTATACAGGATATGCTCCGTTCTTTTTGTCAGCTGCTTTCTCGTCAACTTTTGTTTTCTGAGCCTGACGGTATTTGAAGAAGTCCATAGCTACCTGTGGGAACAGTGCGTATGTTAATACGTCTTCATCCTGTTCCTTGTACTGAGCCATTTCGCTCTCAAGTTTCTCAAGCTCGTTGTCAAGAAGGTCTGCCGGACGGCAGGTGATCGGTTTCTCATCGCCGATGCACTTCTTCTGTACTTCCGGATTAAACGGTTTTACAGTTGCGCCGTATTTTCCTAACAGGATATCTTTTGTTTCTTTTGTAACCATTTTGTATCTCTCGCCCATAAGTACGTTGAATACAGCCTGTGTACCAACGATCTGTGAAGACGGAGTAACAAGTGGCGGTTCACCAAGGTCTTTACGTACACGCGGAACTTCCTCGAGAACATCGTAGAATTTGTCTTCTGCGTGCTGTTCTTTTAACTGGGAAGTCAGGTTGGAGAGCATACCGCCCGGTACCTGGTACAGTAAAGTTTTGATGTTAACACCAAGGTTCTTCGGATTGAGCAGTCCGCTGTCAAGAGCTTCGTCACGGATCGGACGGAAGTAGTCAGCGATCTCGGAGAGAAGTTTCTGATCAAATCCTGTGTCGTATGGTGTATCCTTGAATGTCTCAACCATAACCTCTGTTGCAGGCTGGGATGTTCCCAGTGCAAATGGAGACATTGCTGTATCGATGATATCCACACCTGCTTCTACTGCTTTTAAGTAAGTCATGGAAGCTACACCTGAGGTGTAATGTGTATGAAGGTCGATCGGGATCTTAACTGTTTCTTTTAATGCTGTTACAAGCTCTGTAGCTTTGTTTGGAAGGAGAAGACCTGCCATATCTTTGATACAGATGGAATCAGCGCCCATATCTTCGATACGTTTTGCAATGTCTGTCCAGTATTCCAGTGTGTAAGCATCTCCTAATGTGTAGGAAAGAGCTACCTGTGCATGAGCCTTCTCTTTGTTTGCAGCGCTTACTGCTGTCTGCAGGTTACGAAGGTCATTGAGGCAGTCAAAAATACGGATGATGTCGATTCCGTTTGCAGCAGATTTCTGTACGAAGTATTCTACAACGTCATCTGCGTATGGACGGTATCCAAGGATGTTCTGTCCACGGAAAAGCATCTGAAGTTTTGTGTTCTTGAAGCCGTCACGTAATTTACGAAGTCTTTCCCATGGATCTTCGTGAAGGAAACGAAGGGATGCATCGAATGTTGCACCACCCCAGCACTCTACTGCGTGATAGCCGACTTTGTCAAGTTTATCTACGATCGGAAGCATCTGTTCTGTGGTCATACGTGTTGCGATCTGGGACTGATGAGCATCACGGAGAATGGTTTCCACAATTTTAACAGGTTTTTTCTCTAATTCTGCCATTATTAAATCTCCTTTATAGTTCTGTTTAATCGGATATTCGCAATCCGCTTCGCTACTTGCTCATAACCAAATAGCTGCTCCGCAGCTTATCAGAAGGAGTTGCACTCCTCCTGATACAAGCAAGATAGCTTGCTTGATTTGGTTATACTCCGAAAATAGCCATGAATGTTCCGGCTGCTACGGCTGTACCGATAACACCGGCAACGTTCGGGCCATTGCGTGCATCAGAAGGAAGTTTGTAGGATCTGCCTCTGCACCCACTTTCTGGGATACACGGGCTGCCATAGGTACTGCGGATACACCTGCGGAACCGATCAGCGGGTTGATCTTTCCATGAGTCAGTTTGCAGAGCAGTTTACCAAGCATACATCCGCCGAATGTACCGATTGCGAATGCAACAAGACCTAAAACTACAATCTTCAGAGTATCTGCGTTTAAGAATGCTTCTGCACTTGTGGAAGCACCTACGGATGTACCCAGAAGGATAACTACGATATACATCAGGCATTGGAAGCTGTTTCTGTCAGCTGTTTTACAACACCGCACTCTCTGAACAGGTTACCAAGCATGAGCATACCAACCAGCGGAGCTGTTGTAGGCAAAATCAGGCAGACAACAATTGTGATAACGATCGGGAACAGGATCTTCTCCAGTTTGGAAACCGGGCGAAGCTGATCCATTTTGATCTTACGTTCTTTCTCTGTTGTGCAGAGTTTCATGATAGGCGGCTGGATGATCGGAACCAGTGACATATAGGAATATGCTGCCACTGCGATCGGTCCCATCAGTGCAGACTGTCCAAGTTTACCTGCAAGGAAAATGGAAGTCGGGCCGTCAGCACCACCAATGATGGAGATAGCTGCTGCTGCTTTTCCGTTGAATCCAAGAAAGATTGCAAGGAAGTAAGCTGCATAGATACCAAGCTGTGCTGCTGCACCCATCAGGAAACTGATCGGGTTGGCAATCAGCGGGCCGAAGTCTGTCATGGCACCTACACCCATGAAGATCAGGGATGGTAAGATACTCCACTCATCAAGGATGTAGAAATAATGAAGAAGTCCGCCTACACCGTTAGACATATCTTCCGGATTTGCCATAATGTCCGGATAGATATTTACAAGCAGCATACCGAATGCGATAGGAACAAGCAGAAGCGGCTCGAATCCTTTCTTGATAGCAAGATAAAGGAATACGCAGGCTACTGCGATCATCAGGTAATTGCCCCATGTCAGATTGAAGAATGCTGTCTGGTGAATCAGGTTGGACAATGTTTCTGTTACATAAGACATTTGACTACCTCCCGTCTTAGTTCATTGTTGCTAAAGTATCTCCGTTTTCTACAGAGGCACCTTCTGCAACATCAATGCTTGCGATAGTACCGTCCTGAGGAGCTACTACAGGGATTTCCATTTTCATGGATTCAAGAATAACTACGCTGTCTCCGGCTTTTACTGCCTGTCCAACGCTTGCTGCTACTTTGACAACTTTACCAGGTACGGAAGCAGTTACTTTCACTGCGCCGGCGCCTGCTGCAGGAGCTGCTGCTTTCGGAGCTGCTGCAGGTGCAGCCTTAGGTGCTGCTTTTGGAGCTGCTGCAGGTGCGGATACGCTTCCTGTTTCTTCAACAGTTACTTCATATGCTGTACCATTTACTGTAATTGTATAGCTTTTCATTTTAAAATCCTCCTAAATAAATGACAATTATCTTCTATTTCTTTTTACTTTACGGATAGAACGAACTACGAAGCCGTCTGTTGTAGTTCCTTCTGCTGCTGCGATGGCTGCTGCAATAACAGCTACCAGCTCTCCGTCATCTGCAAGGTTCTCTTCTGCCTGTGCAGGTGCTGTCTGTGCGATGGCTGCTGCCTCTGCCTCTTTTGCAGCTTTGGCTGCTTTTGCTTCTGCTGCTTTCTTTGCTTCCGGATTCGGAATGAATCTGAACAGAGAGATCAGAAGGCTTAATAAAATCAACATTACGAATACAGTTCCAATACCCATCAGAGTATTAAGACCTGCTCTCTGAAGAGTCTTGCCCATACCATACTGTACATCTACAGACATGGAAGTCGGTGTTCCCTGTGAGTCAAAGACATATACAAAGTTTGCATCTGCTTTCTCAAATTTAAGAGGAACAGTAACTGTGTACTGATCATCTTTGAAAGTTACAGTAGTTTCACCATTGCTGTCCTTCTTTGCGCCAAGTTCATCCTTGGATGTCTGCCAGGACTGCATGGCACTTGTTGTAAAGTCATCTCCTGAACTCATGTAATTCTCGATTTCTTCATCTTTAAGCTGGACAATGGCATCTGTCAGTCCTTCTGCTGTAGTTACCAGTGTGGACTTAACAGTATCATCAACCTTATCTGCGGCAAATACCACAGAGGTGCTACCAATCACCAGCGCAGCCATTACGAGAAATGTCATGAATACAGAAGTTATTTTTTTGATCATTTTCATATGCGTCACCCCGCTTAGACCGTTCCATGTTTCTTAGACGGACGATCTTCTCTCTTTGTGAACAGCATCTCAAATGCACCGATTACATATTTTCTTGTGTCAGCCGGGCTGATCACAGTGTCAACATAGCCTCTTGCTGCTGCGGAAGCAACACCATTCTGAAGCTCTCTGTACTGAGCAGCTTTTTCATTCAGTTCAGCAGCATCTGCATCTGCATACATGATCTTGGCTGCCAGGGAAGCATCCATCATACCGATCTCTGCGTTATCCCATGCATATACAAGGTCTGCACCGATAGATTTGCTGTTCATTGCCACGTAAGCTGTACCGTAAGCTTTGCCGATGATCACATTTACCTTCGGAACAGTTGCATCTGCGAATGCAGCTACCAGTTCACCTACGGATTTCGCCATCATCTTCTCGCTGCATAAGGTTGCCATGAAGCCTGTTGCGTTTGTAAGTGTAAGTACCGGAATATCAAAAGCGTCGCAGAATTTCACGAAATCTGCTGCTTTTCTTGCGCCTCTTGCAGAGATGCTTCCGTCAAATGTTTCTGTTTTCTTGCCTTCTGCGTCATATACTTCGCTTCTGTTTGCAACAGCACCTACTGTAGCGCGTTTAAACGGATAAAGCCTGTAACCATGTCTTTTGCATAGTCTGCTTTTGTCTCGAAGAATTCACCGTTGTCAGCGATCTGGGAAAGTGCGATTGCTGTGTCACCTGCACAGTTTGCAAGATCTGCGCATACGCGGTTAAGATCATCTGTACACTCTGTGTAATTGTCTGTGTCTTCATTATTAGAAGGAAGAAGTGATACTAAGGAACGGATCTGGCCAAGAATCTCATCCTCTGTACCAACGCCATCGATCACACCTGTCTCTTTGCTCTGGAAATCAGCAGCTGCTGTGTCGCATTTGTCTGTGTTGTTTCCTTCCAGTGCGTTTGGTGTGTTGACGAACATTTTTCCTTTTTTGGATTCCATGAATGTGAAATCTGTCAGGGACGGGATAACTGCCATACCACCGCCGCATGTTCCGAAGATTGCTGTGATCTGCGGGATCACACCGGATGCCAGTGTCTGTTTCAGATAGATCTGTCCGAAAGCTTCCAGTGCGTCTGTTGCTTCCTGAAGACGGATACCTGCACAGTCAACAAGTCCGATAACCGGAGCGCCTGTTTCATGGCAAGATCATAAAGTCTTGTGATCTTCTTTGCATGCATTTCACCAACAGTACCGTTTAATACAGATGCATCCTGGCTGTATACATAAACCAGTTTGTCATCGATCACACCATATCCGGTGATAACACCGTCAGATGGTGCCTTGTTTGCAGTCATGTTGAAATCTGTGGATCTGGCTGTTACACCCTGTCCGATTTCGACAAAACTGTTTGCGTCAAGCAAAGAAGTAATTCTTGTGCCTGCTAAGCTTTGTGTTGCATTACTCATTCTTGTTTGCCCTCCATCTTTATGAGAATATTTAAAAGTTAACCCAAAAATTTAGCCGATTTTAATTTTACCTTTTTCGGCAGAAAATTTCAACATTTATTTGTCATTTTCGTTAAAAATATAGCAGAAAAATTTGTCAGGTTTCTCCAAATTTTGTTTTTTTGAGCATTTCTTCCTATTTAATAGAGGGTATTACGGTTATTTTGTATTGTCCCGTATTTCACCCTCTCCCGCAAACCAGTGTGTCGACAAGTTGATTTCTCGAACAATCCTGCGTCTGAATTTCTTATTTCTATCCTGCAAGATTGTTTCAAGAATCAACTTGTCGGCACACCAGAGCGTGTTTGAAGTAACTATACCACTCACTTGTCTGCGAATCCGACTACACAGGTATAAAAGTCTCAGCGCAGCTCGGTGAAAAAATACTATAGCCATACAGGTTCAGCAGGATTTTCCCATGATGTGGATGCAGTTGCGAATGCTTTCATTCAGTACGCGGACAGTGCACGGAAAACCATAGATGTTTTTTATTATATAGCACGAATTATCAATTAGATTTATGGATTATCCCGTTATATAATTAACACATCAAAGAAATTCAGGCCACAGCTAAAGCACTGAACAGCTATAGATCCAACAGAAAATTTCAGGAGGAAAGACGTAATGAAAAGCAATTACCAGCATATTTTCACACCACTCACAGTAAAAAATATGACTATCAAAAACCGTATCGTTATGATGCCTATGGGAACCAATTACGGGGAACAGAACGGCGAAATGAGTTTTCTTCACATTAATTATTATAAAGAGCGTGCCAAAGGCGGCACAGGTCTGATCATCGTAGAGAATGCAAGCGTAGATTCTCCGCAGGGTTCCAACGGAACTACTCAGCTTCGTATTGACCACGACAACTATCTGCCGCGTCTGTACAAATTCTGTGAAGAGATCCACAAATATGGTACCTGTATTGCGATCCAGATCAACCACGCAGGTGCTTCCGCTGTTTCCGCACGTACAAATATGCAGCCGGTTTCCGCATCTGATGTTCCGTCCAAAGAAGGCGGAGAAATCCCGCGTCCATTATCAGTGGAAGAAATCCATCACATTGTAAAGAAATACGGCGAGGCTGCAAAGAGGGCACAGGCTGCAGGTTTTGACGCGGTAGAGATCCATGCGGGACATTCCTATCTGATCAGCCAGTTCCTCTCTCCTCTTACAAACAAACGTACAGATGAGTTCGGCGGATCTGTGGAAAACAGAACACGTTTCTGCCGTATGGTCATTGAAGAAGTAAGAAAACAGGTCGGACCTTTCTTCCCGATCATGCTCCGTCTCAGCGCAGATGACTGATGGAAGGCGGCAACACTCTTGAGGATACTCTTGAATATCTGGAATATGTTCAGGATGAAGTTGATATCTTCGATGTTTCCTGCGGTTTAAACGGTTCTATCCAGTATCAGATCGATGCCAACTACATGAAAGACGGATGGCGTTCCTATATGCCTAAAGCTGTCAGAGAGAAATTTGGCAAACCATGTATCTCCATGGGAAATATCCGTAACCCGAAGGTTGCCGAGCAGATCCTCGCTGACGGCGATGCAGACCTGATCGGTATGGGACGTGGTCTTATCGCAGAACCTGCATGGGTGAACAAAGTAGCCACAGGCAGAGAATGTGACCTTCGCAAATGTATCTCCTGTAACATCGGATGTGCAGGAAACAGAATCGGCTTTAACCGTCCGATCCGCTGTACTGTAAACCCGGCTGTTCTGGAAGGTGATGTTTATAAGAATCAGAAAGTGAACAAGAACTGTAACGTTGTAGTAATCGGAGGCGGTACTGCCGGACTGGAAGCTGCCTGTACAGCCGCAGAAGTAGGCTGTAATACCTTCCTTCTAGAAAAGGGTGAGACTCTTGGCGGTCTTGCTTCTGTGATCTCTAAGATTCCTGCAAAGAAGCGTCTGGCTGATTTCCCGAACTATCTGATCCACAGAGCAGAGCAGCTTGAGAATCTTTATATCTTCACAAACACAGAAGGAACACCGGAAAATATCCGCAAGTTCCATCCGAACCTGATCGTAAGCTCCACAGGTTCCGCACCACTGCTTCCTCCGATCAAGGGACTTCACGACCGCATTGACAAAGAAGGCAGCAAGGTTGCTTCTATCCTGGGAATGATCAATCACATCAATGACTATCCGGAAGATATGACAGGCAAGAAGGTTGTTGTTGTGGGCGGCGGTGCTGTTGGTCTTGATGTTGTGGAATTCTTTGCAGCAAGAAACGCTGAGATTTCTATTGTGGAGATGATGGATCAGATCGGACGTGACCTGGATCCTGTTACAAAGAATGACATGAAGGACCAGATGAAGAAACATCATGTGGCCCAGCTTACAAAGACAGCTCTTCAGGAAGTAAAAGACAGCTCTTTCCTTGTAAAAGATGCAGAAGGTGAACGTGAGCTTCCATTTGACTACGGATTCGTATGTCTTGGTATGAAAGCTCAGGGACAGCTTTTCGCAGAGCTTTCCGATGCTTTTGTTTCTGATGATGTTGAGATCCTGAACATCGGAGACAGCAAACGTGCAAGAAGGATCATCGACGGAACTCTGGAAGGAAGAAATATCCTTAATACACTGACTCAGATGGGATACCTTTAATAAAAACCTTTACAACAAAATACGAAAGGGGATATTATAATGGCTGAAAGAATTACCGGACATACTGAATTAATCGGTCTGATGGCTTACCCGATCCGTCACTCCAGCTCTCCTGCAATGCAGAATGAGGCTTTTGCAAAACTCGGGTATGACTACGCTTACCTTGCTTTCGAGGTTGGCGCAGATGAAATTGAGGATGCAGTAAAAGCAATCCGTACTCTGAAAATGAGAGGATCCAATGTTTCCATGCCAAACAAAACTCTGGTTGGAAAATACCTGGATAAGCTTTCTCCTGCAGCAGAATTATGCGGTGCAGTTAACACGATCGTAAATGACAACGGTCATCTTACAGGTCATATCACTGACGGTATCGGATTTATGTCTGCCCTGAAAGATAATGATATTGATGTGATCGGAAAGAAAATGACTATCGTCGGTGCAGGCGGTGCTGCCACTGCTATCGAGATCCAGGCTGCTTTGGACGGCGTTGCGAGATCACAATCTTTAACCGCAAGGATGAATTCTGGGATCGTGCAGTATCCACAGTAGAGAAGATCAACACAAAGACATCCTGCCATGCAGTTCTTTATGATCTGGCAGATCTTGATAAACTGAAAGCTGAGATGGATGACAGTTTTATCTTTGTCAATGCTACAGGTGTGGGAATGAAACCACTGGAAGGCCAGTCCGTTGTTCCGGACAAGTCTTACTTCCGTCCTGAGCTGATCGTTATTGATGTTCCTTACTCTCCTCTGGAAACAAAAATGCGTTCCATGGCCAAGGAAGTTGGATGTAAGACAATGAATGGTCTGGGAATGATGTTATTCCAGGGTTCCGCTGCATTTGAGTTATGGACAGGCGAACCAATGCCTATCGAACATATGAAAGAGATTCTTCACATCTCCTATGATGACTGATACCTGATGGTATCTTCAGTAAAGATATCTCATATTGTGATGCAGAACAAATCATTTCACTGATCTTTCTGCACATAATATTTGATATATACCGCTTTTCGGCGTACTGCAGGAGATGTACTGATATATTACTCCGCGCAGAATGTACATATCCTGCAGTTTGCTTCAAAAAGCTGTTGATCATGCGGTTATGTTACGGTTATTCTTATAACAGTTCCATAATAATCCGGAACTACTATAATACAACAGAAAATATGAGGATAAACAGATGAACACAGTTCAGGTAAAAAACACTGTGATCGGCGAGGGCAGACCTAAGATCTGCGTTCCCATCGTAGGAAAAACAAAAACAGACATTCTCGAAGAAGCAAAAAAAATCACTACTCTTCCTGTTGATGTAGTTGAGTGGCGTGTAGACTGGTTTGATGATGTCTTTGCTACTGAGAAAGTATTAGAAACCGCTAAAGAGCTTCAGGAAGTTTTAAAAGACATTCCTGTTCTCCTTACATTCCGTACTTCCAAAGAAGGCGGTGAGAAAGAAATTTCTGTAAATGACTATGCTGCTTTAAATATTGCAGCTGCTCAGAGCGATTATGTAGATTTAATTGATGTAGAAGCATTTACAGGTGATGAAGTTGTTAAGACAATCATCAATGCTGCTCATGAGGCAGGTGTAAAGGTAATTGCTTCCAACCATGATTTCTTTAAGACTCCGGAGAAGGAGGAGATCATCAGACGCCTCTGCATGATGCAGGAGCTGGGTGCTGATATCCCTAAGATTGCAGTAATGCCTACCTGTAAGCAGGATGTTATCACACTGCTGTCTGCCACTCTGGAAATGTCTGGGAAATATGCAGACCGCCCAATCATTACCATGTCCATGGCAGGAACAGGCGTTGTAAGCCGTCTGACAGGTGAGACATTCGGCTCCGCTCTCACTTTCGGTGCTGCTTCCAAAGCTTCTGCTCCGGGACAGGTCGGTGTGCATGAATTAAAACAGGTGCTGGATATCATTCACAGCAGCCTGTGATCTGTTGATGAATGATGTGATATCAGATGTTATTCTTGCCTATAGCTGATATCACTCATATTCGTCAACAGATTGTTACAGAATTTGAATTTAATAATTATGACTCCTTAAAATAATAATTGATGAAAACCAAGAAGAACAGCCCCGAATCCCGGCTGTTCTTCTTGGTTTTCGTTTATATTATTTTTTCTCAAAGGGATTCCAGTTGGACAGGAAGATATTCAGTCCGAAGCCTACTGCCAGTGCCCATGCAGATGCCCATGCAGTTCCCTGGGTTGCGAGGACTGCTGCCATTACGCCTGCGATCATCTTGTCTCTGTCGCTCTTGCAGTAGTCCATACCGATTCTTGCACATACAAATGCCTGGAACATCAGAGTGATGGAGGATCCCACACCGAAGATCGGGCGGAAGAAGCTTACTACAGGAATGATCAGCACACTTAAGAATGTGGCCAGTCTGAAAGAAGCCATTCCTCCGAGAAGAGATTTCATTGCTTTTCTTTCCTTCTTTGTAACGCATGGATACGGATACAGTCATTCCAACCCATAACGGACCGGAAAGGGGAGGAATGGTGCGATGATGGACAGAATCAGGTTTCTCAGACCGCTGACAGATTGGAACGGCTGGAATTGAAATCAATATACTCATCATCTCTTGCCTGGCGTGCCTCTGATACAAGAGTCTCTGTAGTAACAAAATCACCAAATGCAATAACATAACACACCAGTGCCAGTGGCAATGCTTTGATAAACATAGATGCAGGAGGAATCCCTACGCCGAAGATACTCACCTGATCAATGATATCTTTAAACTGAGGAATCTTGATGAAGGTACCGATCTCCAGTCCCGGGGCATCCAGTTCGCCAACCAGAAGTCCTACTACCATTGCGATAAGATATGGGAAAAGATTTCCGTATCTCGCAACCAAATCAAGAAACTTATTGTTTTTTCTTTTCTCCTGATATTTGTCAGAGAAGCTGATCAGGATCAGGAGACCTACACCTGCAACAATAGCCAGAGGATATTTGTGCATATTTCCATTCTCTCCCAGCTGTCCTGCCATAACTGTTACAGGTGCCGCAAGAAGGATACCTCCTTTGACAGAATTGGGGACTGCATGAACAAATTTATCCGCCAGTCTGGTCACACCCATAAAGATAAATACCAGACCTACCAGCATCTGCAGTGCGATCATTGCCTGGATTCTCTCCTCTCCCATAGGGAAGCCTTCCAGAAATACGATAGTCAGAGGCAGTGTGGGTGTGATCCATCCCGGTACAACCGGATCACCCAGCAGACTGTGCAGCAGATAAAGAAATGTCTCAATAATTACACAACTCCACGCCAGCTCATAAGGAAGCCCCAGATATTGCTCCAGATAAGGAACCGCTGCCAGTGCTGTTACGCCCAGGATCAGACCCTGAATGAACTCAACAGATTCTATCTTGTAGTGTATAAAAGGAAGTCTTATCTGAAATGGTCCAAAGGGGATGTAGGGCAGTTCATTTTCTCTTCTTTGTGTTCTTGTATTTGCCATACAAATTCTCCTTTTCAATAAATTGTTAGATTACTTCTATATTTTATCTTGTATATTCCATCTTTTTTGTTAATTTTTAGACAATCCAGATTTTAATAAAATCCAATCCCACCGGAAAAAATCTGAAACTTGTAACGTCCAAACATATCTTCAGTTGGATTGGATTTAATAATTTTTATTTCAAGGCATAGCGGTAGCTACGACACCCGACAACAACGCGAAAATAAAAAATTTAGATGCGAGATTATTCAGGAAATCAACTTGTTGGCACACTGCCTTACTGATTTCTGTTTTTCTTTACAAAAAGAGCGAGCAGGATACCGATAATAGTCACTGCCATGTTCAGAAGAAGAATCATTCTCGGAGCGCTGCTTCCGCCAACTTTGGTAATGTACCCTGCAAGGCTTAAGATTGTGTAGTTCGCGATGCTGGATGCGATCATTACCAGTGAGGTTGCTGTTCCTTTGTTCTCGGGGAAGAACTCTGCTGTTGTGGAAACTGCCAGCTGGAGAACACCGCCTGCACCTGCATATCCGATCACAAAACCACCTACCAGACAAATAAACGGAGCCTGGATAAGTAGCAGAGAGCCAGCATAATTGTAGAGATTAACGGATAGAGGATCAGGACGTTAATCTCTTTCAGACCTTTTTTGATAAATGCTGCTGTTGCAAGGATGGCAGTTGCAGTTCCCAGGGCATACAGGGACTGGATCTTTGAAGGGTCTGCCATACCGTAGGAACGGGCAAGCTCCTGGTTACAGTTCAGCCATAACATAAAAGTTGAGGAGCTGGTGAATCCGATCAGAATTGCAGCAATCGCTGCAGGGGAAATCTTGTGTCCGGATTTCTTCTTATCAGCTTTAGCCTGTACTGCCTTCTCTCTCGCCGGAAAGGGGAGGATCAGAATTAGGATCCCGTCAATGAGGATTGCAATACCTGCTACAATAAAGATTGTCTTATATGACATATTTGCAGATGCTACGATTCCAATCAGGAATGGAAGCAGGAACTGGCTCAGGCAGATGGAAAATTTTGTAAACAGGTTGGCTACTGACGGGTTGTTTACATAGATTTCCATACAGGTGGGGCTTACGCAGGTATCGAGGAAAGAGTTTGCAATTCCGCCGATCACTGCAAATGCATATCCCATTGCCATGGATGTGGAATTAGCCATTCCAAAGAAGTATGCTACATAACAGAGCACACCGATAATTCCGCTCAATTTTCTTCCGTATTTGTCAGACAGAGGACCGGAAAAAGGAAGGGAAATCAGACGCCCCAGTCCAAGTGCTGCAATTACAGATACTACCATACTTACATCCAGGGTGCCATCAGCCAGGGGCTTCGCACCCCAGGCAGCTGCAAACTCCGGTTTGTACTGCCCCAGGATAGAAGCACCGATTCCATGGATGAAATAAGTGAAATATGCTGCAAGGGAGGTGAAAATGAGCATTTTGTTTGTTTTCTGTTTCATTTTGGTCTCCTAGGTTATTATTACTTGTTTTCGTTTTCTTCCTGGAATTTCTGGTATTCAGCTGTTGGCATTTCCAGTCCTGTGTAGAGTTTGTAAGCTGCAGCTCCCTGCCATAACAGCATTCCTTTTCCGCCGATTGCAAGCTTGCAGCCTGCTTCTTTGGCTTCTTTTACCATTCTTGTTTGAGCAGGATTGTAAACAACGTCTGCTACTACAAGGTCAGGGCGGAACATGGATTTATCTTTGATCAGAGTAAGCTCTTCGTGAGGTTTCATTCCTGCAAGTGTTGCGTTTACGAGGATGTCTGCGTTTGCAACCTCTTCTTTCAGTTTTGCCTCATCTGCCAAATCAAATACAGAAACTTTACAATCCGGTGTTTCTTTGCTCAGTTTCTCTGCTGTGGACTCTGCACGTGCAAAGAATGGGTCTTTCGGATTGAAGATAGAAATGGATTCTGCTCCGTCTAATGCACACTGTACCTGGATTGCTGTTGCAGCACCGCCTGCACCGAGAACTACCATTTTTTTGCCTTTTACGTCAACGCCGTGTTCTTTTAAGTTGCGGACAAATCCGATACCGTCTGTGATATGTCCTACTAATTTACCGTCTTCATTAACGATTGTGTTAACTGCACCGATGATTCTTGCTGCAGGTGAAAGCTCATCATGTGTTTTGCAACTTCGTTCTTGCATGGCATTGTTACGTTTGCGCCTCTCATTTTGAAAAGACGGATTGCATCCAGAGCAGCCGGAACCTGGTCTTCCTTGATGTCAAACGCCATGTAAGCATAATCAAGGTTGTGATAACGGAAGCTGAAGTTATACATTGCCGGTGATCCTGAGTGTCCTACCGGGCTTCCGATAAGTGCCATTAATCCTGTTGTTCCTTTAATTCTCTGTTCCATTTCCTTTTTGCCTCCTGAATTTTTTTTGTAAAATCATTTTCAAGCTGCTGTCCGCTGATAATATCATACAGCGTCTCTTAACTGCAACTATAAAACGAATAAATTATAAGATTCGAAATTCGCTGATTTACTGAGTAAATCGCTACTTTCTCATGTTTGGCGGGTCCCAGGTTCAAAAATCTTATCGTGCAAGCACGAACGACTTTTTGAACTTTTGACCCTGATATCATCATAATGTGGAAGCTACCTCATACGCTTCTTTCGTAGCATCAAGTGCTCTTCTTGCGCGGGTGGCATCGCCGATCACATAGGTATCCGGTACGATGGCTTTGATCTCTTCGCCGAATGGGTTGTAGTTTCTGAATCCCATGGAGAGGATGACAGAATCATAGCCTCTGGATTCATGTCTTTGTCCGTCTGCTGTCTCGTACTCTACGCCGTCCTCATAGAATTTGCATACCTTGGCACCTGTGATCTCTTTGATCTTGTAATCTTCGAAATCTTTCATCAGGTAAACTCTATGCTCGTGGATCACGTCGGCACCTACAGTGTCTCTGAACTCAATGACTGTTACATCATGGTTCTGCTCACCGAGGAATGCTGCTGTCTCGCATCCCACCATTCCGCCGCCTACAACCAGTACTTTCTTTCCTGCTGCTCTCTTGCCGTCAAGGAGATCAGAGCCATGGATAATTGCAGGATTGTCGATACCTTCGATTGGAAGGATCAGTGTTCTGGAACCGGAAGCAACAATTACGCTGTCTGGTTTCTCTTCCCTGATAAAATCCAGAGTTACTTCCTGATTCATTTTGATTGTTACGCCTGCTTTCTGGCAGCGTACGATATAGCTGCGGATCATGTTTGTGATGTCGCCTTTTCCCGGAGGATAAGCAGCAAGACGCATGTTTCCGCCAAGTTTATCACTTGCTTCATAAAGTGTTACCTGATGACCTTTTTCCTGTGCGATAAATGCAGCGCAAAGACCTGCAACACCGCCGCCAATTACCATTACTTTTTTCGCTTTTTCTGCAGGAGCAATGCCCTCAGCTTCATGTCCAAGGAATGGGTTTACAAGACAGCATACAGGGTTTCCTGCATACATGTTTGCCACGCACCCCTGAAGACATGCGATACATGGGATCATATCCTCCAGTCTTTCTTCCTGTGCTTTTAATGGCATATAAGGATCTGCAAGGCTCTGGCGTCCGAATGCAACCAGGTCGCAGCGTCCTTCTTTTACCATTAATTCCGCAAACTGCGGTTCTGTATAACGTCCTACTGTGATCACCGGGATAGATACGGCACGTTTGATCTCTTCTACCTGAGAAGCAGAGAAACCGCCGTGTGTAACTGTCGGTGCCCACATAAATTCATCGCGGATGTGAACAGCTCTGGATACATGGATGGCATCCAGTCCGCATCCTTCCAGATATGCAGCGATCGCAGCACTGTCATGCACATCAAGACCGCCCGGTACTTCATCACAGCTGTTGATTCTTGCAAGAACTGCGATCTTTCCTTCTGTCATCTTCTTAACTTCTTCGATGATCAGACGGGAGAAACGCATTCTGTTCTCAAAGGAACCACCGAATTCATCCAGTCTCTTGTTTGTTCTCGGAGAAAGGAAGGTGCTTACCAGATAGCCGTGTGCCATATGGATCTCAACTGCATCTACGCCTGCTTCCATGGCTCTCTTTGCTGCGAGGCCATAGCCTTTTACCAGTCATAAACTTCTTCAGTCGTAACTTCCTTTGGTGTATCTCTTCCACAGTCTGACGGAATGCTTGTAGCTGCCTCGATCGGTGCACCTGCGTTCTTTGCATTTCCTTCAGGACCTGCATTCTGAAGCTGTACGGAAACCTTTGCTCCCTCTGCATGACAGGCATCTACTACCTTGCGGAAGCTTTCGATTGTGGAGTCATCATAAAGACATGGCTTGCGGGGGCCGCCCTTTGCGCCTTTATGTACTACTGTTGCTTCGATTGTGATCAGACCGAAGCCGCCTTTTGCTCTTTCACGATAATAAGCTGCGGACTGTTCACTCATGCTTCCGTCTGTGTTTGCAAAGTTGTTTCCCATTGGCGGAACTACGAAGCGGTTCTTTACTGTCATTGGACCGATGTTGATCGGCTGAAACATTGCATTAAATTTCATGTGACCTTCTCCTTTTTTCGAATTCTTTTCTATTAATTATTCATTCTCTATTTTGTGTTCATTCAGAATGCGAATCAGACAGGCGTGAAGGTTTCTGCCTGATCCTTTAATCTGTCGGTTTATCCGTCAGAGACTTACTGAAGAACCTCCGGCCATGCTTCCTCAAGCACTTTCTTTGTGTTCTCATATGTATGGTTTGCAGCATATTCAAGTCCTTTTGCAAGGATTGCATCGCTGATGACTTCTACACCGATTGCGTTTGGTTTGATTCCTTTTTCTTTTACCATCTTAACGAACGCTGCTGTACATCCGATTCCTGTTCCGGGAGCAAGACGGTCATGCATGGATTCGTCTCTTAAGATTGTTGTTGCATATGGTCTTTCCCATACATCGTTGATCTGGATGGATACGATCTTGTCTGCAGGGATGTCTTCGATCACAGAAAGGTCAACCGGCTGATTTGCTCTTACCCAGTGCCAGGTATCCATGATCAGTTTTGCATTCTCGCAGTCAGCTGCCTTTACAACTGCCCAGCCTTTTTTCATATCCGGGATTCCGCTGTATGGCATTGGTTCAACACCGATGATGTATTTTCCTGCTCTCTGGCATAATTCTCTTAATTTCTGAGCAGTATATTCTACAGAATAGTTTTCCATCAGACCGCAGTTGATCTGTTTTACGTCAAATAATTCACACATATGGAAGCAGAGCTGTTCTTTGTATTTCTGTTCGTAAGATCTGTGCTCTTCTGCCACTGTACGATGTACTCAACCTCTGTTACTTTCATACCATGTTTGTCCAGAATAGCAAGAATGTCTTTGTCAAAAAGTCCCTCATTCAACGCATCTACATAAGTTTCTGCACGAAGACCGATTCCTTCGTATCCTGCGTTCTTTGCAGCGATCACTCTGTCTTCAAATTTGCACTGATCTCCCAGTGTCCAGGAACTGATTGTAATTGGAAATTCTTTTGACATCTTTTTGTCCTCCTGATAAAATCGCATAATTTTTCTATTTATTTTGATATTTTTTTTGTATCTTTTTGATATAAGTATTATATATCTTTGTTAAATATAAAACAAATTAGTTCTATCCTTTAAATTCATAGATTTTTTCAATACATCATGATATAATCTACGTATATGACAAATACAGCGCGGATTATTTGTGCAAGAGTGACTATAATTATAGTTTTCCGAAGCATTAAAGGACTGTGAAAGCCTGCACATAAAATATAGTCACTTATAAAATACTTATCAGAGAAAGGAGTTTTTCTATGAACCTGTATCATCTGCGGTACTTTTCTACGCTGGCTCATATTGAACATTACACAAAAGCCGCTGATATTCTGGCGATCACCCAGCCTTCGCTGAGTTATGCGATCTCCACTCTTGAGGAAGAACTGGGCGTGAAACTGTTTGAAAAAAATGGAAGGAATGTTACTCTTACCAAGTATGGAAAAGTTTTCCTGAATGACGTGGAAGAGGTACTGAACCGTCTGGACTCTTCTGTGAACAGTCTGAAGCTGGCAGGTAAAGGGGAAGGCTGCATTGATGTGGTATTCCTGCGTACACTTGGAATTGATTTTCTTCCTAAGATCATGCGGGGATTTCTGGAGGAAAATCCTACTAAAAAGATAGATTTTAATCTGTATTGTGATAAAGTTTTAACATCTGATATTCTGAACGGATTAAAAGAGAAGAAATATGATCTGGGGTTCTGTTCCAAACTTGATAATGAGCCGCTGATCGAGTTTATTCCGGTTGCCAGACAGGAGCTGGTTGTGATCGTACCTCTTGATCATCCGCTGGCAGTAAAGGATGAAGTACGGCTGGAGGATACCATTCCTTATAAACAGATTATATTTAAGAAGAGAAGTGGTCTGAGACAGATCATTGACGGACTATTTGAATGTATCGGGCAGACACCGGATGTGGCTTATGAGATTGACGAGGATCAGGTTGCTGCAGGCTTTGTCTCCAACGGCTTTGGAATCTGCGTAGCTCCCAATATTCCAATCCTGCAGTCTCTGAATGTAAAGATCCTTCCCTTAGTTTCTCCAAGCTGGCAGAGAAACTTCTATATGGCGATGCTGAAGAACGTATACCATCCACCGGTTGTGGAAGCATTTAAGAAATATGTGATCGAGCAGGCACAGAAGGAATGGGATTATAAGACCAGCTGATCTGACTTAATAAAATATCAGAATACAAAAAGATATGGGACTGTCCCGTCAGTCGAGACACCCCATATCTTTTTATAATAACCGATACATTCAATATTATGACTTGATATCCGGCACTTCTGATATCATAAACCAGATCTGTCATGTTATATTATTTTTCTTCATCCATGGTGCGGAGTCTGTGTACCAGTTCTTCGCAGATTTCCAGTTCGTTCTTGCCGTCTGTTTCGATGATGATATCAGCCGCTGCCTCGTATTTAGCGCGGCGTTTCTCCATCAGATCTGCGATAAATGAAACAGTCTTATTGTTCTCGATCAGCGGACGGTCATGGTTATTTTTGACGCGGTCAAGGATTGTCTCCGGTTTTGCTGTGAGGAGAACAACACGGCCATTCTTCTTCATCTCTACTACATTGCACTCTCTCATTGGAGTACCACCGCCGCAGGAGATCACAACATTGCTGCGTGACTGCATTTCGATAAGCAGGTTTGTCTCAAGGTCACGGAAATACTGCTCACCGTATGTCTCGAAGATATCGGAAATACTCATTCCCTGTCTCTGGGCAATGATCTGATCCATCTCTACCACATCCATGGCAAATACATTCTTAAGGAAATCAGAAATTGTGGACTTACCCGTACCCATAAAGCCAATCAGTACGATATTATAATCGAAGAGTTTTCTTGCCTGGATCCGTTTACTGTTTGTGCGGATGCATTCAAATACATCGGAAACCTCATCCTTATGGCGTCTGCCTTCCATTCTCTTCTCCAGCCATTCTTTCTGCTTCGCTTCCTGCTCAGGCTGTAAAATCTGGAGTCCGTTGCTTCTTTATATGCCATAATGTCCTCCACGATCCTGTTACGCATGATAAGTGCATCCAGAATGATCTCATCACACTGGCCAAGACTCTCTCTGAGTATTTCTAACTGATTCATATCTCTTTCCTCTGTCTTTCCTATGTCAGTTTGCAGCAGACCGCAGATCAGTCACAAACTGCCATAAACTATTCACGAACGGCAATATATGAATGCCGACTGTTAAGATTTATTATATCAATATCGCTTTCGTATAGCAACCCTTTAAACCATTAAATTGTTTCATCTGTTTGATAGTTTTTTTCTATGAATTCGACAAACAATTCTATGGCAAGACTCTGATGACGGTTCTTTTATAGCAGTCCCATATAAACGTATCTAATGGAAAAAATCATGAAATACTTTTTCAGTGTACCATTTAAAACTGATTTTTTCCACTGATTTCTCCGCATAGACCGGATAAAAATCTATCAGTTTTCCATCCAGGTAATAGGCAATGCGGCCAAGCTTCTCCCCCTTAAGAACCGGTGCACTGACTTTCTGTGGAATTTCTATTTTACAGGTTACAGTTTCCCCTTTTTTCAGAAGGACTTCTTTTTCCCTGTCATATGCGGTTACACTGCATTTACCTCTCAGATAGATTTTCGTTCCTATATCCTGACCATCTTCCACACCGTCTGTTACCAGGATTTTTCCGGTCTGTGGTTCTTTCCAGTAGGTTTCGTACTCATAGTTGTAATCTCCGAAGTCCAGCAGTTTCTTTGTGTCACTCCATTTATAGGTTTTGTGGTTGGGCCACCCACAGCCAAGGAGACTGACGATAAATGTTTTGCCCTCTTTTTCCCATGCACATACATAACAGTAGCCAGCCTGGGAAGTATAGCCTGTTTTTCCGGCAAGAACTCCGTCTCTCATGTCGAGAAATGCGTTGGCATTATGTACGGAAAAGGTTCTCCTTCCTGTGATCTCAGAGAATGTATAGTCTCTGGTCTGTGCAATGTGCAGGAATGTTTCGTTTTTAACAGCATAGCGCATGATCAGTGCCAGATCTTTGGCTGTTGTGTGATGTTTTCCGTTCTCATCCTCAGCATCCAGGCCATTGGGTGTGATAAAATACGTATTCTTACATCCTATCTGTTTTGCTTTCCGGTTGAGCATTCTGGCAAAGCTTCCACGCTTCCCCCGCAGTGTTCTGCAATGGCAACCGCTGTATCATTGTGGCTTTTCAGCATAAGGGAATACAGAAGATCCTCCAGATAATACTGTTCTCCTTTCTGAAGTCCCAGCTTTACTTCCGGCTGGGATGCCGCATTCTGAGAAACCTGAACGTAATCATCCCCCGGAGAGTTCTCCAGTGCCACAATACAGGTAAGCACCTTGGTTGTGCTGGCATTTGCCAGAGGACGCTCCCCGTCCTTTTCATAGAGTACTCTGCCGGACTCTCCGTCCATGAGGACTGCTGATAATGCGTACAGTTCTGCCGGTTCTTCTGCAACAGGTGTCATGTCTACTGTCTGAGGTATTTTGTACTCCGCTCCCCGGGCGGAGGTGTATGTCTGCGTAAACAATAATACCGCCGTCACAACAATGACAGCGGCAATATGTTTCATTCTCATACTCCACCTCACATACTGGCAATCCATGAATATCACTGTTCATAATTTACGGTTATTCACAGATCTGTTGTTTACAGGATATCTGCAGGATTTTGCTTCACCCTATAAGATAATTTATGCCTGCATGTCCGGAATATGACTGTCACAGTTCCGAAAAATATCGGGATATGCCCATTACCCGTTATAAGTCCGGTCCCATCTTTTGCTCAGATAATAAGCTCCCTCTCTTAAGGTATAAAGTTCTCCCAGATATTCCACAGCTTCGGGAACCGCCTCTCTGTAAAGCCTCTCAAGTTCAGGCATGGGAGCTTTTGCCTGCTCTACTGCTTCGGCAGTCATGAAATGTTCAATGACAGAGCCGATGGACTCTCCTCCCAGTCTCAGAAGTTTCCCCAGAATCCTGCGTTTTCTTCCATGGTCATCACACACCATGAAATTGGTAAGAATTTTCATCATCCTGACAGAAATATAAATGTTCATGGTTTTCACCAGAGGAATGGCCCTGTGGATTACTCTGGCATATTCCATCTTCGGCATGATCCCGCAGGCCGGATAATAATGGTCGGGATCTTTACCTGTCTCTTCCATAAGCACACGGTCAAATTCCTTCTCCAGAACAATGTGAGGAATGACTCCTTCTGCCGCCATCTTATTTACATAGGGATGGCATGCGGAGTCCAGAATATAATGACAGCCAAATCCAAGAAGATATGCAAAAAGTGCCTCATCATCATTTCTTCTGACCTGCCGCATCCCTTCTTCAAAAAAGGCTCTTGCTTCTCATGATGCATCTCAATCCCGAACTGGGTGACAGGATTCTTTGAAACCATATAGTAGAACAGAATATCCGGCCCATGTAAACCGATTCTGTACAAGTCCCCATGTCTGCGGATCAGGGCTTTCATATCTGAAGGCAGTCTCTTATATACTTCTTTTCCAAATAAATCATGCGCATATGTGGTTGGCATTAGTTTTTTCTCCTTTATCTTACACATCCAGTTTCAGCTGGATTTCTTCCTCTGCCTCTGCCTTAAAGTCCTCTATCTGGACAGGGTCAGGGACAGGCAGGGATTCCAGATCCTGTACGCCGAAGCAGCGCAGAAACTCTTCCGTGGTCCCGAGCAGGATCGGACGTCCGGGGGCATCCAGACGCCCCAGTTCCCTGACCAGACTGTATTCTACCAGCTTGTTGATGGCGTGGTCACATTTTACCCCTCGGATCTTCTCGATCTCCGCCTTTGTAACCGGCTGTTTGTATGCAATGATGGATAAGGTTTCCAGCATAACATCTGACAATGCCGGCTTCTGAGGATGCAGGGCAATATTGATCAGATACTGATAATATTCTTTCTTTGTACACATTTGGAAAGAATTCTCCAGCTCTATGATCTGGATGCCTCTGTTCTCTTCCTGATAACGGTCCATCATATTGCGGATGATCCTTCCTGTTGTCTTCTCATCCACACCGATGGCTTTGGCGATCCGGGGCAGTTCTACGGAACCGCCCATTGCAAAAAGTATTGCTTCTATCGCAGCTTCTGTCTCCTTAATCTTCACTCAGTCTTCCTCATTCCTTTTATTACATATTGATCTCCGTATTCTATGGTTCATCTTCCGCAAATTCTGTAAGATTCTTCCATGTATCCGGGTCTGTCTGTACTTCAACAGAGATATCATCGAACAGTCCGTCCTGCTCCACATGGATATGTCCCATTTTCATCAGTTCCAGTATGGAGAGAAAGGTGACGATCACCTGTACTTTCGAGCACTGACTCTCCAGGAGATTGCGGAAGCTGAATTTCCGATGGGTACGGGCAAAATCTTTGATCTCTATCATCTTATCAGACAGGCTGACCTCTTCCTTCTCGATGGTTCCGAATTTGCTTCGGATAGGATCGACTTGTCTTCCTGCCTGCGGATGATAGACTTGTAGATTGCATTCAGCTTCTCCAGTGTGAGACCTGCCAGAAGTTCCTTTGGATCTACAGGCTCTCTGTACTGCAGTACCTCATCGGGAAGAGTGGGCTCTTTAAAGAATACATTTGCCGCATCGTCCATCTTGTCCTTCAGTTCATAGGACATAAACTTATACATCTTATATTCCAGAAGTTTCTCCACCAGTTCCGCTCTTGGATCTTCCTCTTCTCCCTCCTCATTGACTTCTTTCGGGAGAAGCATTTTACACTTGATATCCAGCAATGTGGCTGCCATAACCATAAACTCACTCATGATTCCAAGGTCTTCCCGCTCCATGGCATGGATGTATTCCATATACTGATCTGTGATCTCCACGATGGGGATATCATAGATATCTATTTTATTTTTTTCGATAAGGTGCAGTAAGAGATCCAGAGGACCTTCAAATACTTCCAGCTTTACCGGAATTCCCATAGCACAGTCTTTTCCTTTTCAAGTAAATATTTCGCTGCCATACAGTCAGCAGACAGTAACAATATTCTCAGGCATTCGGTTTCAGATCCACCATCAGCAATTCCCTGGGATTATGGATCCTTACAGGTATGGTGTGTTCCCCTGCTCCTGCGCTTACCAGCATATGCTGTTCCTTCCTGTGGAAATCTCCGCAGCAGAACTTCGGAAATGGATGAAGCTGTGGGGAAAGCATCCCATTGTGCCTGCCAATTCTTACAATCCCTCCATGATAATGCCCGCTCAGGATCAGATCTGCCCCCCAGTCAAAATAGGTTTCTCCATATTTGGGACTGTGGGCCAGAAGAATATTCAGGGAATCGGAAGATGGTTCTCCGATCAGTTCCCTGACTTCCTCTCTCCTAAGCTGTGGAGAAAATGGCTTTTTATAATAGATCAGAGGTATTTCCAGGCCATAGACAGTAAGACTGGTTTTTCCCACCTGCAGGCTGCAGGATTCATTATGCAGGATATGGATCCCGGCTGTCTTCAGCTCCTTTTCATATTCCTGATATCGGGCTGCTATACAGTTCTCCTGAGGATCTGTCCTGTACAGCTTATATTCATGGTTTCCCAATGCATAATAAACCGGATACTGCTGAGCAAGGCTCCTCAGAAGAGATGATGCAGTCTTTAAAGAAGCAGAATCATTTCTCACGATCATATCACCGGCAATGAGAATCCCATCCGGTCTGTACCGGTGGATCGTCTCCAGAAGCTTTCTGTTATCAGGGCCAAATTCCATGCATGAAGATCTGCGAGCACCGCAAATCTGATGCCTCTCGCATCCTTTATTTTGTTAGAATGGATTGTATAATGTACGGTTTTAAATCTTTTCATGCAAGTTTTCTTTTCCCTTTATGTTCACTTTGTGTCTGACAACGCATTCTGCGGGATATTATTTTCCAAATCCGCAGTTTGGGAATGTACAGACATCACAGTTCAGGCAGAGTCCACCCTCTCCAAGTTGGTTAATCTCTGATAATGTGATCTCATCATCTGCCATCAGTCTTGGCAGAAGCAGATCAAAGATGGTATTCTTTGCATACATAACACATCCCGGAAGCCCAAGGATCGGTATCTGCCTGCCGTCTTTCTCATAATAGGAAACCAACATCATAGCTCCCGGAAGTACTGGTGCACCGTAGGATACGATGCGGGTTCCTGTTGCTTTGATCGCACCCGGAGTTCTGTCATCCGGATCTACGCTCATTCCACCGCTGCAGACTACCATATCGGCTCCCTCTTCGATAAATTTCAGGATGTCGGCTGTTATCTGTTCCATATCGTCACCCGGTTTTGTCTGACCGATGACCTCTGATGGAAATTTTGCAAATTTATCTCTCAGTACAGGAGTGAAGGTGTCAGTGATCAGACCTTTCTGCACTTCACTTCCTGTTGTCACGATACCCACCTTTTTCTTCTTATATGGCAGAATGGAAAAGATCGGCTCTGTGCCTGCCACCTCTGCTGCACGATCCATTTTCTCCTTCTCGATCACCAGAGGGATAATCCTGGTTCCTGCAAGTTTGTCGCCCTTCTTTACAGGAAAATCTCCATGGCGGGATGCAATCATCATCTCTCCAAGTGAGTTGACAGCCTGCAGAGCTTCTCTGCGGATCTTAAGCACTCCGTCAATGTCTGCGATCAGCTCGATTTTTCCCTCTTTTATATCAGAACCATGCATGGTGTCCGAATCTCCGGCACAGATCTTATAAAGGATCTCTGCGCTTCATTCTCATGAAGGATTCCTTCTTTCTTCTCCCACACATATAAATGTTCTTTTCCTACAGAGAGTAACAGAGGAATATCCTCTTCTCTGACAATATGACCTTTCTTAAAAAGCACCCCTTTTTTTACATCTTTGATAATCTGTGTGATGTCATGGCATAAAATGTGCCCTACGGCATCTTCTGTACGGATTTCTTTCATTAATATAGTACCTTCCTTTTGTTTTTTATTTCCCTCAATACCCATTTGGATTTTATTATACATCGGATTGCTGTCCTTTGTCAAAAAATTATAGAATTGTCCAAAATACTTTTTGTTTACAGGTTACTGTTCACTCTGTTCTCAGTAACGTTTACAATCTCATGAAGACTTTTTTCAGGCAGTCCGGATATGTGGCTTTTCCTGCATTTTCCCCATAAAGGATCCTCACTCTTCCCAGTTCCTTCCCATCGACGGAATAGATCATCTCCCCTGCCAGGGTGTTCTTTTTCACCGGGGCCTTTACTTCCCTGTGGATTCTCAGTTTTCTTTTTACATTCCCGATATTCTGTCCTGTAGTATCCAGATAGTGGAACTGTTCTTCATAAACCAGGGAAACCGTCTTTTTCTTTCCATTTCTGACCGGGATCTCAGGCAGAGCTTCCATTTTCTTATCTATGTACAGGCTGCATTTTGAAAATCCATAATTTAACATGGAGGCTGCATCTTTAAATCGCACTTTATAGTCCGGGGCTGCCATCACTACTGCGATCAGAGTAATGTCATTTCTTTTGGCGACTGCGCTGAGACAGTATTTTGCAATGCTGGTACTTCCTGTTTTCAGGCCGACACAGCCCTCGTAGCTGCGGATCAGTTTGTTGGTATTGGTAAGTCCGAATTCCTTGGTCCCCTGCCTGGTCACATGGGTGATATTTTCCATCCATATGGAAGAATATTCCAGAATTTTCGGATATTTTGTGATCAGTTCCCTGCTCATGATGGCAATGTCCCTGGCTGTTGTGTAATGATCGGGAGATTCTGTCAGACCACAGCAGTCTTCAAAATGAGTATTTTTCATCCCAAGTCCTTCTGCCCGTTCATTCATGTGGCGGACAAATTCCTGTTCACTGCCGCAGATATGCTCTGCCATTGCTACGCTGGCATCATTTCCTGACGCGATTACAATGCATTTGATCAGGGTTTCCACTGTCTGGATTTCCCCCTCCTCCAGAAACACCTGAGAACCGCCCATTGACTTCGCATGGGCACTGGTTGTGACTGTGTCGTCCATTTTCAGGCTGCCTTTATCCAGAGCATCAAAGATCAGGATCAGCGTCATGATCTTCGTGATACTGGCAGGGCTTCGTCTGGTATCCGCATCCTTCTGATAAACGACTGTTCCTGTCTGCGCTTCCATTAAGATTCCTGATGGTGCTTCAATAAGATCTGTGGATTCTGCCTGTTTGGTATTGCTTTCCTCAGGCAAAAAGATTCCGGCGGCATAAGCAGGGGTAATGATAGTGCAGACCATGATGATCACAGCGCATATTATGGAGATCCATTTTTTCGCATATTCTCTCTCCGATCAATGTACCGGCAGACTGATTGCCGGCACACTGAGACTACTGTCTTTATTCATTATATAGCAATCCAATAAAATAATGCATCTCAATCCGATCCGATACCTGCTCATAATCAGATAAAAAGCACTGAAAACCATAAAAATATGATTTTCAGTGCTCATTTTACATCAGCGGCGCAAATGCGCGAAAAATATTCTGCATGATACGCAGCCCTATATTTCTGTTCAGGCAGAATTCCGGTTCTATCTGCCTGCAATATTCCATAGTCTGGATAAAATCATCTTTGATATCCTGTATTACTCTGTTTTTGTATATCCATACGCCATCCTCAAAATGAAGATAAAGACTTCGATAGTCCAGGTTGATGGTTCCCACAACTCCAATCTCATCATCACTCACAAAGGATTTTGCGTGAAGGAAACCGGGCTGATATTCATAAATCTTTACACCGGCTTCCAGAAGCTGCCTGTAATAGGACTGGGTAAGGATAAATACCAGCTTCTTGTCAGGGATTCCCGGCGTCATAATACGCACATCCACCCCGCTTTTGGCTGCCAGACAGAGGGCAGTCATCATCTCATTGTCTATGATCAGATAAGGAGTACAGATATATACATATTTTTTTGCTTTGTTGATAATGTTCAGATATACATCTTCACCGACAACCTCCTCATCCAGAGGTGTATCACAGAATGGCTGGACAAATCCGTCACTCTCAAATTCTCCCTCATGATATCTGTGGGGAAAATAGGCTTCATAATCAATACTTTCTTCAGATCTGCCGATCACCGCCCACATATGGAGAAACATTACCGTCATATTCCAGACAGCTTCCCCCTTGAGCATAACTGCAGTATCCTTCCAGTGTCCGAAACGCGCTTTCTGGTTGATATATTCATCTGCAAGATTGATGCCTCCCGTAAATCCAACCCATCCGTCAATGATACAAAGCTTCCTGTGATCCCGGTTATTCTGGATAATATTCAAAATGGGACGGAAAGGATTAAATACCTGACATTTGATTCCTTTTTCTGAAGCTCTTCATAATATTTATGGGGAAGTGTTGTAAGACAGCCAAATCCATCATAGATCAGGCGCACATCCACACCCTCCTCAGCTTTCTTTTCCAGAATATTCAGGATTGTCTGCCACATCACCCCATCATTGATAATGAAATATTCAATAAAAATGTATTTCTTCGCCTGTTTCAGTTCCCTCACAAGCACCGGAAACATATCGTCTCCTACCTGAAAATACTCTGCAGTTGTGTTCTCATGGACCGGAAATCTGGAAACATCCGAAATATATCTGGACTGATTTGAAGCCGAGGGATCCAGAGCCTCCAGCTTCTGCCTCGTCTGTGGCCGATCCCGCAGATACTCCCTGCTCTCCTCAATCCTCTGTTCAAAATGCTGCTGCATGATCGCAGCGATCCTGGAACGTCCAAATACAAAATATAATACCACTCCAAGGATTGGCAGGATCAGGATCAGCATGGTCCAGGCCAGTTTGTAGGAAGGGTTTATTTCCTTATTCAGGATCCATAATACCAGCACAATACCTATCAGCCTCAATCCGATATCAATATATCTGGAATAAGCGGCCAGACGCAGTACCATCATTAAGATCCATCCGAGCTGGACAAGCATTGCAACCGCAACATAAAAGATTCTGTTGAAAATCAGCTTTGCCAGTTTTTTAAACAGTAAAAGGATCCAGTTTTTCTTTTCTTTAAGTATTTTGTTATTTTCTGCCTTCAAGATTACTTCCTTCCCCTGATTATTGTCCAAATTATGATAAAATCCCTGACAGAACTGCCAGGGATTTTTGCGCACAATTAATTATATTTACGTTTTCTTGCGGCTTCAGATTTCTTTTTACGACGAACGCTTGGTTTCTCGTAATGCTCTCTTTTGCGGATTTCCTGCTGGATTCCTGCTTTTGCACAGCTTCTCTTGAATCTGCGAAGAGCGCTATCTAAAGTCTCGTTCTCTTTTACGATTACGTTTGACATAGACTCACACCTAACCTCCCTCCAGTTGTAGATTGTGCTAAAATACAACTGTCTGGGTATTTTTTCTTGCACAAGTGATATTATATATCATTGCCTGTGGGTTCGTCAACATCTTTTTGGTTAAATTTTGTAGATTTTTTTAGTTACTATTCACACGCCACTATCCCGCGAGGTGTTTGGCATATATATGCCAAAATCCCGAGACATACCGCGCGATTATGCGATTAGCATAAATTAAGTTTGCGAAGCAAACGATACTCCTTGGGCATTGCACAAGGAGGTTCATATTTCCTGCATCGCGAAGCGTGTTGCTAGTCACAAAGTGAGCAGTAACAATTTTTACTTTATCTGACCTTCAAGGATTCCTGCTGCTGCATCTACGGCTTCCTGAGCTTTGGCAGGGTTCTTTCCGCCGGCCTGAGCCATGTTCGGACGTCCGCCGCCGCCACCGCCTACGATAGCTGCCACTGCTTTGATCAGGTTACCTGCGTGGGCACCTGCTTTCTGTGCTGCGTCAGTAGCCATTGCAAGAAGGTTTACTTTCTCGCCGTTTACTGCTGCCAGAAGGACAACACCTTCACCAAGTTTGCCTTTCAGCTGGTCGCCAAGGTCACGAAGTCCGTTCATATCCACTCCGTCTACTTTTGCAGCAAGAAGTTTCACACCTTTGACTTCTACTACTTTATCCATAACATCTCCCAGAGCTCCCTGAGCCAGTTTGCTCTTTAAGGATTCATTCTCACTGGAGAGTGCCTTTACTTCTCCCTGAAGATGTCCGATCTTCTCTACGATCTCTGCAGGATTTGCTTTGAGAGCTTTTGCAGCTTCGTGAAGCAGTTCTTCCTGTTTCTTATAGTATTCCAGAACTCCATTGCCTGTCAGAGCTTCGATACGGCGCACGCCTGCTGCGATACCGGATTCGGAAACGATCTTGAACAGCATGATGTTGCCTGTGTTTGCCACATGAGTACCACCGCAGAGTTCCTTGGAGAAGTCGCCCATGGATACCACACGTACCTTCTGGTCATATTTCTCTCCGAACAGAGCCATTGCTCCGGATTTCTTAGCCTCTTCCACATCCATAACATCTGTATGGACTTCAAGACCGGCCTGGATTTCTTTATTAACAAGTGCTTCTACCTGTGCGATCTCATCAGCTGTCATAGCCTGGAAATGAGCAAAGTCGAAACGAAGTCTGTCCGGTGTTACCAGAGAACCCTTCTGTTCTACATGACTTCCAAGAACTGTCTTTAATGCTTTCTGGAGAAGATGTGTTGCACTGTGGTTCTTCTCAGTGTCTCTTCTTGCAGCTTCATCCACTTTCAG
>ENA-OQCP01000003-OQCP01000003.1-human-gut-metagenome-genome-assembly--contig:-NODE-3-length-91552-cov-2.739218_pt1 | contig 91552 bp, 103 predicted proteins | sample MGYA00242760_ERZ504583 | MGnify/ENA primary metagenome ERZ504583 (study PRJEB26092, sample SAMD00036308) | human gut metagenome | host: Homo sapiens | study: EMG produced TPA metagenomics assembly of...
TCTGCAGTTCCTTCGGCAGCTTCGGTTTTCAAGTCTTCCAGCAGACGGTTGAATACGAGATGGTCGTGCGCCCCCACTTACTTAAACGTTCCGTTACGGGAAAGTCCTGGTCGGAAACAATATCTTCAAAGCCCGATGACATCAGGTAGGAACGCATATTGGTAAAGTCGGCATCACCGCCATAATAATACTTGGTACCATAACCCGCCTTCCGCAAGCTGCCTGCAATGGCAGGAATGGACTGCGTTTTACGGGGATACTTCATAATACTAGTAGTGGGCTGGGCAGGATAGCCACTCAAGATAGCCACCAGTCCACGGTCCGTACGAAAACTGTTGGCGTAGAAGTTCGTAAAGAGCACCCCTTCCTTACTCAAGCTATCCAGATGGATGGCAATATTCGGCTCACCTCCCAAAGCTGTCATCAACCTAGAGGAAAAACTCTCAAGAATCACAAAGAGTACATCGGGACGCTGAGTATTGAATAAAGTATGCAGCGAATCGGCAGATTGCCGCACAGAATCCGTCTCTTCCGTTTGACCACCGGCAACTGCGGGTTCAAGCATGTCTTTAAAAAGCCGGTCGGCCTCCGCAGCTTCCATAAAACGGTATTGCTTGCTAAAGTCCTTCTGCTTGGCAAGAGATTCCATCAGACTGAATGCAGTTGATAGCTGCATGGTTCAGACGCTGCTCGGCACTGAAATAGACTTTCCCCACATTCATGGTAGATACTGTAAAGCCTCCACGGATAGGAATAAACAGCAGCCCCGTCATCAGCAACAATATACCTGACACCTTCAGGCGACGATAAGGCAGTTTCATCCGCAGCAACAGGTTCTTCTGCAGCAAGATGCCGTAGAAAACAGCATACAGCACGACAGCATAAACAGCCATTGCCACAATTCCCCCCAGCACCATCCAAATGCTGACACTGGCCACTGCGTCTTTAGGGGAGGAAAAGAAATAGAATAACGGAGTAGCATCCAAACGGAACCCCCAATACTCGTATAATCCTAAATCGACAGTAAAAATTATGGAGATAAGTACTGAAATGAAGAGGAAATAGCTGCACCAGATGCGATAAAGGGATTTAGAAAGTGTCCATACAGAGGTTATGAAAAGAAAACCGGGAATAGCTGTCAGATAACCAGCCAGAGATAGGTCTAAAGGTAACCCATGCCAAATGACACTGAACCAGTCCGCACACGAGGCATCCGGGTACAGCGATTTGTAAAACAGCATAAACAGTGGTTTTTGCAACACAAAAATGCAGACAAACAAGCAGTATGTCTTAATAAATCCTATGAGCCTATCTTTCATCGGTGCCTTATTGTATATCTAAATATAAGGCGCAAAAATAAATCTTTTTATTCTATTTCTCACCAATATTAGTCAATAATTACATTGAAAGATAGCTTATAGGATATTTTAAGTTTATCCGTTCACGCGTTTGTAATCTTCAAGGAACTTCCTCAGACCGGAATCGGTCAGCGGATGATTAAGTAAACCCTTAATGGCCGAAAGCGGACAAGTAGCCACATCAGCACCCACCTCTATACACTGCATGATATGTGCCGTATGACGGATAGAGGCGGCAAGTACCTGGGTGGTATATCCATAATAACGGTACATCTCTACAATCTTCGCAACCAATGCAATGCCATCCTCACAGATATCATCGAGACGCCCCACAAACGGAGAAACATACGTTGCACCTGCCTTGCTGCAAGCAATGCCTGACCGACAGAAAATACCAGAGTACAATTTGTACGGATACCTTTGCCCGAGAAGTATTTAACGGCCTTGATACCTTCTGCAATGCAAGGCACCTTCACTACGATATGCGGATTCAAGGCTGCCAATTCTTCACCCTCTTTAATCATGCCTTCATAGTCGGTGGCTATCACCTCGGCACTTACATCGCCTTGCACAATATTACAGATGTCCACATAGTGCTTACGCTGGTTCTCCACTCCTTTGATACCTTCTTTTGCCATAAGCGAAGGATTAGTGGTAACTCCGTCGAGTACGCCCAAGTCATAGGCCTCCCGAATCTGTTCCAAATTTGCCGTATCAATAAAAACTTCATGATATAAATGTTTAGATGGTTGATATTACAAATATAACGATTTACATCATAAATGGTTCCCGCTAGTCCTTTATTATCTTTCCCTGACGCAATATTATTCGGTCAGCGGTTTCGCTTCAAGAATAAACGGTTAGTAATTGTTTGCGGCAATTCATTCTCATAGTGGGTTACCATAATCATCGTTTTATCCCGACGATGGCAGAATGCCTCTATTATCTTCTTGACCCGACGGCGGTTGTATGTATCGAGTCCATGAAGCGGTTCATCCAATATCAGCAGTTCCGGGTCCTTGACAAAAGCACGAGCCAATAATGCCAGACGCTGTTCTCCACTGGAGAGTTGCAGAAAAGGCTTGTCTTTCAAGGCTGCAATACCGAAAATATCCATCCACCACTCGCATACCGACATCTGTTCGGCATGAGGACGTTTATACAATCCGATGCTGTCGTGCAGACCGGAAGCGACAATCTCTATGGCAGGCAGATTCTTCAGATAAGCACGATGCATTTCCGGACTGACATAACCAATGTGTTTCTTGATTTCCCAAATACTCTCCCCCGTTCCGCGCTTCCGTCCGAAGAGACTGATATCGCAGGCGTATGACTGCGGATTATCCGCACAAACCAAACTAAGCAAGGTAGACTTGCCAGCACCGTTCTCGCCACTCAGCGCCCACTTCTCACCACGCATCACTGTCCAATCCAGCTCCTTCAGAATGGTACGGTCATCGTAACGGATGCTAACCCCGTTCAATTTCACCACTTCGTCCGAAGTGAAATTCGCATGTTCGTAGGGCAAATCGAGAATACGCCGCTGCAATTCCTCCAACGCTCCGGCCTCTTCCTGAATACGCATCTGATTGCCCGCACAGAATGCCTGCACATACTCCTCACGTTCCATCTTTTCGCCCACCTTCATCTCCTCTACCGGCACAACGTGTGTAACAAATGAAGGTATGTCATCCAACATGGAAAGCACAAGGACAATCTGCAACTCGCCCAGCCGGGTAAGCCGATCCAGCAAATTAAAAAGCAGTTCACGGGTAGCGCATCCAGCCCTATGAAAGGATTGTCCATGATAAGAATTCGGGGAACAGTCAGTAAAGCTTTAGTCAACTGAAACTTGCGCAGCTCCCCACTGCTGAGAAGAATGATTTTCTTGTCAAGCATCGGCTCTATGCTGAAAAGTTCAAATAGCTGCCGTCTCAAGCATCGTCTTTTACCTCTCCCAGCACTTCGCGTACTAGCGGAGCATCCTCTTGGTCGTGGGCATTCCAACGCTGTTGATAGTAATAATTGGCATCGGCAGAACCGTAAGTATCACGGAAGGCAATGTATTTGATATTGTCATAGGCAGTTTTCGTGAGGGAGGGAGAGAAATCATAGGTGAGCTCACCATCACGCAAAGGATACTTTCCCGTCAGCATATCCACCAGGAGGCTCTTTCCGGCTCCGTTCGGTCCTACAATGGCAATGTGTTCTCCTGCCAGGAAATCAAGAGTGACAGGCTCTGTCAAACGAACAAGCGGGTTGCGTACTACGCCCCCCGCTATGTGTATTGTATGTTGCTGCATCATCCAATCATCATTTATACATAATCAGTGCCGATTGGGCCGGAACAACAACTTCGGGGCCGTACAGTGTGCCCAAACCTTGTTCATTGATAAAGCCATCCTTGCAGACCACTGTATATTTACCTTCGGGTACGGTAAGTTTGGCAGGCTCCTTACGGGCATTCAAGACTACTATAATATCTCCCCATGCATCACCGTTGGCATTTTCTTTCAGACGGTAAACCACCACATTGCTGCCGTCAACCGGTAGAAATTCCAAATGCTTACGCACCAAATCCGCATCACCCATACGGAAAGCCGGATGCTTCTTACGAAGCTGTATCAAACCTTTATAATAAGCAAATACATCTGCATGCTCCGCCTTTCGTCTCCAATCAATCGCATTGATGGAATCGGGACTCTCAAAACTATTGTGTACTCCCTTCTTGTCACGCATCACTTCCTCACCGGCATAAATAAACGGTACACCTTGGGAAGTGAATACGGCTGTTTGCGCCAGTTTGTCAAGCTTTGCCAATTCTACGGGAGTAATACCCGGGATACTTGCTTTCAGCTATCCACCAACACATATCATCATGCAGGAAACATAGCTGATCATCTGTGTAGGTTGTTCCGCCCACGGAGCCTTACTATAATTCACAGAGTCATTATTTACTTGCGGATGCCTGATGGCTCCTACAATACCAAACTTTATGCTCTCCTCTCCTCCCGGCAATCCGGCAAGGAAAGCACCTTGATGATTGTCATTGAACGGACCGCGCAAAGCATCACGCATTTCGTCAGAGAAAGCAGCAACACCCGGCATCTTATAAGTATTGGCTTTCATTGCCAGAGAATCTTCCGCCATCTGTGGAGCCGATGCCGCCCATCCTTCACCATATATAAATATAGTCGGATCTACAGACGTTGCCGCCTTACGGATTTCGTTCATTGTCTCGATGTCATGGATACCCATCAAGTCAAAACGGAATCGTCAATGTGATATTCATTAATCCAATGTAATACAGACTCTATCATGTATTTACGCATCATCGGACGGTTGCTGGCAGTTTCATTGCCACAAGCCGAACCGTCTGCATACGTTCCGTCCGGTCGCTGACGGTAAAAGTATCCCGGCACTGTACGTTCAAAATTACTGTCGGATGTATTGAAAGTATGGTTATACACCACATCCAGAACAACACGGATACCTGCTTTGTGCAGAGCCTGCACCATCTGCTTGAATTCCCGGATACGAACATCCGGTTTGTAGGGGTCGGTAGAATAAGAGCCGTCAGGCACATTGTAGTTCTGCGGATCATATCCCAATTATACTTGTTCTCGTCCAGCCTTGTCTCATCAACGGAGGCATAGTCATAAGACGGAAGGAGATGTACATGTGTCACTCCCAATTCTTTCAGATGGTCAATGCCGGTTGCCAGCTTGTCGGGACTTACCGTTCCTTGTTCTGTCAATGCCAGGAACTTTCCTTTATGCTCAATACCCGACGACGGGTCGATGGACATATCACGATGGTGCATTTCATAAAGAATCACATCGGCAGGAGAGGCCAATGCCGGACGTTATCATCTGCCATCCTTCGGGGTCCGTGGATTTCATGTCGATGATGGCGGCACGCTTTCCATTCACCCTACAGCTTTGGCATTGATACCCGGAGTGTCCCCCAACCACTTATCATTGATTTTCACATTGAATGTGTAGAATTTACCTATCAAGTCCTTTTCAACTTTAGTTTTCCAAGTTCCTTCTTCAGAGGATTCCATTGAAATAGTTTCATAGGCATGCCCTCCGTCTCCCTGCTTCGAACAACATCAGGCGAACTTCATCCGCCGTAGGTGCCACAATGTGAATTGCGTGGCAGCAGGTGTATATTCCATCTCTGTCAGACTACCCGAACGGACAGGGTAAAGTTCGTACGAAGCATACTCCGTCTTCGCGGGAGTGCAGCTTACAACCGTCGTTGCGGCCACTCCAATGATAGCAAGTTCATTCAATTTCATGATATTATTTTTAGATTCTACATTTCAATTCTTATCACTTCTTCACCTTATCCGGATTTTTGGCAATAAAGTCTTTCCAGCATGATAGCCTTTCTCCACCGTGGGACGCCCCATCTGCAGAAAGTGACAATAGGCAGCAGCAAGCCCGTCCGTTGCATCCATAAAGTAGGCATATCCTCTTTAGGAAAATGCAGCATACGCTGCAACATGTCCGCCACCTGTTCCTTGGATGCCTGTCCGTTTCCGGTGATGGCCATCTTTATTTTTAAAGGAGCATATTCCGTAATGGGAATATCCCTGCTCAAAGCAGCTGCCATTGCTACGCCTTGCGCACGCCCCAACTTCAACATGGACTGTACATTCTTTCCGAAGAAAGGGGCCTCAATAGCGAGCTCGTCAGGCAAATAACTCTCTATGATACTCAGTACCCGTTCATGAATATGACGTAACTTCAGATAGTGGTCTCCAAATTTGCGGAGGTCGATAATTCCCATGGCTATCATTTCCGGCTTGACACCTGCCACACGCAATACTCCATACCCCATAATGGTGTACCAGGTCTATACCCAATATTATTTTCTCTTTGACCGGTTGTATCACACTATTACCTCCATCAATGTAGGAAAGCCAATCACTTTATCTTTAAAGATATTCAGTAATTCCTCGTTCAGTTTCACTCCTTGCTCTTGATACCAACGATGCAGTTTGGCAGAGTTTTCTACCTCAAACTGAACAGAATAGCAGATGCTTCCTTCTTCAATATGACTCAAGATACGGGCTATACGTGGAGCATACAATGTTCCGTTCTTTTCTACCTCGGGAAGATAGTGTTCCTGCATCCATATCAGGAAGTTTTTGTCTTCTCCTTCCTCTACATGATAAGTGGTATTATATATCAGCATAACTTATTTTTTCAAATTCTTTCGCAAACATAGCAATTATTTCAGAATAATGCATTATATTTGCACCATCAAAAACGAAAGCAAGCCTGCAAACGTTGGCAACGGGGCGTTAGCTCATCTGGCTAGAGCGCGACACTGGCAGTGTCGAGGTGATGAGTTCGAGTCTCATACGCTCCACGAAAATTAAAACGGTTAGATTAGTCTAATCGTTTTTTTTGTACGCATTAACGAGCTATAAATTTACATATAGTCCATTTTCATTCGACAACTCATGAAAGAAGCTTTTACACGCAAGTCATTACTTATTTTAGGACGTGGCATAGGGCAAGTCATGTTCCAAAACAATGCATTGTCCGGATTATTGATGTTGATTGGAATCTTTTTGAATTCATGGCAAATGGGCCTATTGGCTGTAAGTGGCAACATAATAAGTACGTTGACAGCCCGTATCTCAGGATATGACTGTGATGATATAAAAAATGGATTATATGGTTTTAACGGTACACTGGTAGGAATAGCCGTAGGGGTCTTTATGCTTCTGACTGTAAGTTCCTTGATGCTGATGGCTATTGCCTCGTGTGCATCTACCTACATTGCACGGTTTTTCAACATGCAACGCGTGTTGCCCGGATTCACTACCCCTTTTATCCTTTCTGTATGGATGCTGCTGGGATTGTGCAGTTGGCTGATGCCTGACATGCTACTCGTCTCTGATACAGAAACACCCGCTTCTTCCTCCATAAATTACTTACAATGTTTCAGTATGGGCATAGGCCAGGTGATGTTTCAAGGAAACATGATGACCGGACTATTTTTCCTTGCAGGCATTCTCGTGAATTCCCGGAATGCAGCAGTATATACCATATTGGGAGCACTTCTCCCCCTCCTCCTAGCCACATTATTGGGAGTGGATTCCGAAGCTTTGAATATGGGTCTGATGGGATATAATGGCGTATTGTGTGCCCTTGCTTTAGGAGGTAAAAGCTGGATGAGCTGTATATGGGCTGCATGTTCCGTTTTACTCTCTGTTGTATTGCAAATTGTGGGAATGAATTGGGGAATTATTACATTGACCGCACCTTTCGTTCTCTCCGTATGGCTGACAATGGGAATAAAAAATCTCTATCTCTTTTTCAAATTAGGCAGAAAGCAAGCCACCAACCCCAGTAAAGGCATAAAGGCACATACATTATAAACAGCCTCTATACCATACTTATCTGCCATACCTCCCAATACAGCCGAAGCGATACCGGCAATTCCAAAAGCGAAACCAAAAAACAACCCGGAAATCAAACCCAGCTTATTGGGTAGCAATTCCTGGGCGTACAGCAATATGGCAGGAAAAGCGGAAGAAAGCATCAGACCGACACAGAAGCTCAGCACTACTGTCCATGCAAGCCCTACGTGAGGCATCATCATACTAAATGGAGCCGTTCCAAGAATGGAAGCCAGATGACATATTTACGTCCTACCCTGTCACCTACGGGACCTCCCACCAATGTTCCGATGGCAGTGGCTACCAGGAAGACAAACAAGAAAAGCTGTGAAGCCTGAACAGTAACACCAAATTTATGGATCAGATAGAATGTATAGTAGCTCGTCAAACTTGCCATATAGATATATTTGGAGAAGATAAGTATCAGCAGAATACTTATGGCAAACACCGTCATCTTTGAGGAAAGAGGGCGTTCTATCTTTCCTGCCACAAGCATCGGGCGTTTCTTGATGTGGTTCAAGTAGGAACGGAACCAACGACATATAGGAATCATCACCACGATGGCAATCAAGGCAAAAACCATGAACAAGGCAATGTGATGCCTCCCGTAAGGAGCTACCAGCAAAGCCACCAGTAACGGTCCAAGCGAGCCACCCAAATTCCCGCCCACCTGAAATAGAGACTGCGCCAGTCCGCGTTTTCCGCCGGAAGCCAGAAAAGTAATACGTGACGCCTCCGGATGGAGTACAGACGAACCGATACCCACAATGAATACCGAAGCCAGCAACCAATACAGATTAGTAGCAAAAGCCAGATTCATGATACCGACCAAAGTAAAGCCCATACCTATCGGCAATGACCAGGCAATGGGGCGCTTATCAAAGAACAATCCCATTAGAGCTGAAACACGGACGCCGACATCTGATACACCAACGTAATCAGACCAATCTGGGCAAAACTCAAGGATAAATCCTCCTTGAACAAAGGGTATACTGCCGAAATAACCGATTGCAGCATATCGTTCAAACAATGCGAAATACTCAATGCTATAAGAATAGGAAAAGCAATTCTACGGATAGGAGGTCTCTGATTCTGTATCATCTTATACTGTCTATTACAAAAACGGTGCAAAGGTACGTAAAAAATACATATCCAATCCACATAAAGACAAAACTCCCCGATTCTCGTCAATACAGAATCGGGGAGTTTTATCTTTATCAGTTCAGCAATCCCGGATTGGCTTCTATGGCTTCTTTCGGAATGGCCAATGTATAGCGGGCATCATTCTCTTCGAGTACATAACGCGTACCATCAAGCACTTTCTCCAAACGCGGACGGGTGGAACGACGAAGGTCAAACCAGCGATGTCCTTCAAAAGCAAGTTCACGGGCACGTTCATCTAATATTTCCTGTACCAACGCTTCCTTATCCATGGCATTGACAACAACGGATTTCGCTTCGTAGGCCTCCGGTGCATAACGTTTCCGCATCAGTTCCAGCAGGCGAGTACGTGCTTGAGACAGTTCTCCAAGTCGGGCAGCAGCCTCAGCAGCCGTCAGATATATTTCACCCACACGGAAAGTACACAAGTAGTTATTGCTTCCCGCCTTCTTATTCTTCCGGAAACCTTTTTCATCCGTTTCAGCAAAATATTTGTCCAGCCGAAGGTCGTTCTCAGCATAAAGGGAGAGAAAAACCGGAGTAGCCAGAGCAGCCCCATTGATTGTACTGCTCAGAGGTGTCTCCAGTGGAGTAATATTTTCCACGGAATTATAACTGTTAGGAAGAGTTGCAGCGGCATCATTCAAATCTACCAATACAGACTTCACGGCAAGCACTGCCTCAGCAGCATCCCAAGCCGCCTGCCACTCGCCCTTATAAAGGGATACGCGTGATTGAAACGCCTCTACCGAAGCCGCATTGAAACGATATGAATATCTCTGTTCCCATTCTGCCTTCATGACCAGCTTGCGTGCCTCGTCAATATCTGCTTGGATGGAAGTATAAACTTCTTCCACCGTATTGCGTTTCAGGACTTTCTCTAAATCCGTATCCAATTTCAGCGGTACCGATTTGGTATCCAAAGCTCCCTCCTTAGTATAGGGCTGTCCATAAAGATTTACCAATAAGAAATGTACATAGCACGGAGCATATACGCTTCTCCTACAAGCTGATTTATCTCTTCCTCAGTGCCTTCCTTAATATCACTTCTGCTCTCAATAACGTGATTGGCAATAAAAAGCACATTGTAATACTTGGCCCATTCAAACGATGAGGTATAGGCATTGGGAGCAAGGTCGTTCCAGCGCTCTATATCCATATAATAATTTTGGTCATATTCATTATCCCGAACCTGCATCTCGTCGGAACGGAAACAAGCCATTCCCCGGTCACTGAATTTACTCACGTCCTTATAAGAACGGGCAAGCAACGCTCTATACTCAGCCAAAGAATTGGGAATGACACTACCGGTAGGCTGTATATCCAGATAGTTGTCGCATGCCGCAAGCAGAAGCATGCAGGCCATTATCATCAGACTTATTGTTTTCTTCATTTTCTTTCTGCTTTTGAAGTTAGAAATTCAAGTTCAAACTGAATGTAACCGACTTGGGTACGGGAGTTGCATAAGGATTGTACATCGACTCCGGATCCATGTAGTTATTATATCCCGAACCAAACACGAAGAGATTGCGTCCTTCAATAGATACCGTTGCCGAGTTCATTCCCAAACGCTTTGTCAGGAGCTCAGGGATACGGTAACCCAGACGCAGATTCTGCAAACGTACGTAGTTCAGCTTCTTCACCCAGATATCCAAATCTCTCCAGATGGTTTTAGAATCATACCAGGAGTACTCTTCCGGGTTGGAAGCACTCAGCATAAATGCCGGAAGCTCCGCATTCGGGTTTTCCGGAGTCCAGCGGTTCAGCACATCCGCATTATAGTTCTTGCCATAATCCGGATTGATGATGTCATAAGAGGGTTGCGTACGTACATACCCGCCAAACGTCAAAGAGAAATTGACATTCAGCTCCCAGTTTTTATAGCTGAAGGTATTAATCAAACCTCCCGTATAAGGAGCATCGCTACTCCCGATATACGAATAAAAGGTTCTCTCTTCGGCTGCAGTTACATCGGAAGAGGCAATACCTATCCCCCACTCGTCCTTCAGGCGGTAAAGCTCCTTCAAGGTCACTTTCTCTCCCTCCGGATTATAGAACATCATATTACCGGTTTCCTTATTCACTCCCGCAGTCTTCAGTGCGAAAATTGCCCCTACGGGATAGCCTTCACGTCCCGGAGTGGTCTGCTGCTCCGGTATGTTTTCCTGCAATACCTTATTACCGTTATAGGCAAAATTGAAATTTGTGTACCAGGAGAAGTTCTTTGTCGTTATGTTACGGGTAGACAAGCTGATTTCCACACCTTTGTTCTCCATACTTGCCCAGTTGACGTTCATCGAAGTAAAGCCCGTCTCCAGAGGAAGCATGCGCAAAGCTATCAAATCGGTACCCTTACGGTAATAATAGTCCACGCTCAGATTGATAGCCTGGTTCAATACAGAAAAATCAAAGCCGGCATTGACAGACTGCGTCTTTTCCCAACGCAACTTCTTGTTGGGAGCGGAATTAATGATAATTACATCTTCCGATACTCCGGGCAAAATACTCTCCGACCGATATGTACCCAGCAGGAACGGAGAAGTATTCTTGTCAATATTTCCCTGCAGACCGTAAGATGCACGGAACACCAGGTTATCCACCCACTTGGCCTGCTGCATAAACGGTTCTTGCGACAGACGCCACAAGGCACTGACAGAATAAAGAGGAAGATAGCGGTACTTCTTATCCACACCGAAAAGATCGGAACCGTCAAAACGGATACTTCCTCCCACCGTGTAGCGATTCAATAAAGAGTAGGAGGCCGTAGAGTAGAAAGATACATAAGCATTCTCCTTATACGTCGTCTGATGGAGCGGGAAAGACGTGGCGTAACTTTCGTTGGGGAAAATCACCGGTTTGGTCGTCAACGTCTTGCGGTCGAAGCCATACCCTGCCGAAAACAAGGTTTCATACCAGGTCTTGCGCAGCTCGGTACCCGCCATCACTTCCAGTTCATGAATATCATTGAAACTGTCGCGATATTCTCCCATCGCCTTCCAAGTAATCTGTGAATTGGAGTTTTCATAAGACTTCTGCATACCTCCTTCGGGCAGGAAGTGTTTGGTTTCTCCGCCCTGGGAGTATTCGCTCAACTTATAGTAATAGCGCATGGCATAGCTTTCCCAGTCCGCTATTTCTTCTCTGGAAGTCTTTTCCAACTGATAGCCAAACTGGGAAGTCAGCTTCCACTTGTCATTGAACCGTAGCTCCGCATCAAATATAGATGAAAAAGAATTCACCACGCTTTCATTAGACGTGTTCTGCCGTTCTTCAAAGATGTTGAATCCTAAATCCTTATCAGTGTTGTTCTGAATATCGTAGTCGTAATTATAGTTGCCATTCTTGTCATAAAGTTCAAAATACGGATTAGCCTTGCGTGAATAGAACACGGGATTCGACATACCGTATGCATCTGTCAAGTAATTGGTATTTTTGCGACGGTTGGCAAACATGGAGGCACCCACTTTCAGTATACTGTTCACCTTATAGGAAGTCTTTCCTACCAAGTTGAAACGGTCCATACCCACACCGTCCACATTTCCATCCTCTTTATAATAGCCGAAAGAGGTATAATACGTAACCCTTTCCGTACCGCCGGAAAGGCTCAAGTTATATTCCTGGCTGAAAGCATCGCGGAAAAGGATATCTCCCCAGTTTGTATTAACACTCTTCAAACGTTGATGGCAGCTTGTGTATCACTGCTCAAGGCATCCCATCCTCCATTCTGGAAAGCAGACAACTCATTGTAATTGGAAAGAATATTATATACGCCTCCTTTATGATTGTCCGGAGAATAGTTATTACGGATCATATCCATTTCCAATCCGACTTTCTCCGCTGAGTTCAGCAAGTTCAACCGGTCAAGGCTCAATGTAGGAGTATAGGTAAACCGGGACGAGAAACTGATAACCGGTTTACGACCTTACCCTTCTTTGTTGTAATCACAATGACGCCATTGGCTGCCCTCGCACCATAGATGGCAGTGGCTGCCGCATCCTTCAGAATGGTGATATTCTCAATATCAGCCGGATTCAAGCCTGCAATGGAAGATTGCTTCATGTTGGTTATGTCATTCAGCTCATCCGGTTCGGGAACATCCGTTCCTCCAAAGGAATGCCGTCCAGCACCCACAAAGGGTCTTGTGTACCATTCAATGAAGCGGTACCGCGAATGCGTATCTTTGCCGGAGCACCCGGAGCACCGGAAGTCGGGCTGACAGAAAGTCCGGCAATTTGTCCGGCAAGTGCCTGGTCGATACTTTTTACTGCACCGATGGTCTCGTCCGATATATCCAGTTTGGATACCGCTGCCGTCAGCTTGCGGCGCTCCACTGTCTGGTAACCCGTCACAACGACGGCATCGAGCATTTGGGAAGATGCATGAAGTGTTATTTCATAATGTTCCTTTCCCGGAACAAGCTTCACTTCCAATACGTCATATCCCACGTAGCTACAAAAGAAACGGGTTATCCCCGCAGGTATAGCGATAGAGAACTGACCATCCACATCAGTGATGACCCCCATTGTAGTCTGAGCACTCCCCGCCTTTTTCAAGTCTTCCGCAGTCACATAAACGGAAGCACCGATAAGCGGTAGGTTATCCTCTGAAGATATTACTACGCCCTGGACTTTTTTCTCTGCAGCAAAAGCAGATGACAAAGCTCCTACAAAGCATAGCAAAACGATTAATACACGTTTTTCATGCGTTACATATAAAATTAATTAATACTCTATTGAAAAGAAAAATCACTTTACTCCTAATGCAGTATTGATACGCAAAATCAAATCCTTATAATGATATTTAGTGGCTATATCCGATGCACCCAGACGATTTTGGAGCAATTCTTTGATGCGAAGCAACTCACCACGCTTCACGGAGATGACATCAGATACGCGGTTTATCTGCGAACCGTAGAAGTTCAGTTCGCGGTGTGCACCCATACGGTCGGCATCCAAAGTCTTACCGGCATGCTCGTCACAGCTGCAAAGGGCAGTCTGATGGTCCAGCAAGAAGTGGTTGTCCATCAGTTTTTTGTTTATTTTCACTCCTTCGCTTTCGGCAGCTGCTGTAATCAGTGCATCTACGAAGTTCTTCTGCAAGGCGCGTGTCATGACGTCCGGCAAGGCACCGCGTTCCGTAGTGGCAAAGATGTTGCGATGCAGGCCATCCATCAGCTCTACCACCGTGAAAGCCTTTTTGCCGTTCACCGATTCGTTCTCCAACATACGCATCAGGCGGTTGTTGCCCAGCAAATCCCAAAGGATATAGGATTGGGCATTCTTCAACACTTGTGTCGGTGCATTCTCCACTACGCCCAGTGGAGTGTTGCGCAGCAAGTAAGTGTACTCTCCAACTTCCGTGTCGAACAGCCATTTGGGATAGGTCAGCACTTCGTCCAGCAGAAACTTCAGGGCGGCTTGCTGCTTTTCTTTTTCTACGAAAGTATAGGTTTTCTGTCCGTCGCCCACAACGGTGTTTTCTATATAGATACCACCGATGTTTGCCAATACATGATAGAGGTAATTGTTCCATTGGTTGATAACCGCATAGTATAGGCGGGAAGCTTCTTCATAAGTCTGTCCTTTCTCGCCAGTAGTAGTCCATTGGATGATTTGAGGAACAATACGCTTCAAGTTCTCAATACCCAGCAGAGATGAGCGGACAGCATCATCGCCCAAATCTTCATTCTGCGCACGCGGGTCTACGGCATCACGTACATCCTGCGCCTCACTATATTTATATAAACGGTCTGTATGACGGCTCAGGAAGTCGGCAAGCAAGTCCTTCTCTGCCTCTGGGGTTTCTTTACCATACCAACGATAGCCGTATTCTATGGCAAACATATCATACGGACCGATATGGGGAGAAAGCGCCGTAACACCGTCACCCGGCTGTGCCACATAGTTGAAACGTGCATAGTCCATGATAGAGGAGGAAGTGGTATTCATACGATCCGTAAATGTTTTGGAACGCAGGGAATCTGTCGGAAAAGTCCAGGAAGCAATCATATTGTGGCGCAAGCCAACGAGTGCCCCACCTCATGGCATGCCACAAAACGCATGGCATCACCCATCAGTTCATCCGGCAGCCTTACTCCTCTTGCTTCGGGACGTACGACACCGGTTTGCACTGTAATCCATTCCTGGAGCATGCCCAGCACATTATGCCACCACATGATGTCCGCTTCCAATATCTCGCCCGAACGGGGGTCGAGGATAGAGGGGCCCATGGCATTGGCTTTGGTGGAGGCGGCGTAGGTCAGCACGGAGTAGTTCACGTCATCCTTATCCACATTCATGCTGTCCGTCAGTTCCTTGGCTATGATAGCATTCTTGAATCCGGCACGTTCAAAAGCAGCCTGCCAATCCTCGATTCCCTGCTTGATATATTTCCGCCAACGACGGGGAGTGGAGTTCTCGATGTAGAACACAATCGGCTTGGCCGGTTCCACCAATTCACCGCGAAGGTAACGCTCCCGGTCTTCCGGTTTCGGTTCCAGACGCCAGCGGGTGATGAAGGGTTTCTTGTCTACACGCTGCTGACCGTCACTGTAATTCAACAACGGATTGGTAAAGTAACCTACGCGCGGACTATCCAGACGTCCCATCATAGGTTTCTCCGGCAACAGCAACAGAGAGGAACTGACTTCGACCGTAACAAACACAGTCGTTGTTCCCTCGGTCACCTTAGTTGTCAACTCGGAAGTGGCTACCACATTGTTCTCAAAAGCTTTGATAGATAAAATGCGGGAGAGATTCTTGATGGCCGAAGTTCCCAGGTTGATATTCGTAAAGACATTATTGATACTCGTCTCTGTACCATCATAAATATCGTTGACCTTGACCACTATCATGGTAGAGTCATTATTGAATGCCTCAATCTTGAAACCGGCTATCAGCGGAGAAATATAATTATCCAGTACGGACTGCCGTATGGCATCCTCATCCGGCGCCAACGGAAGAGGACGGCTCTGACGTACCAACAGCTTGTTGGCAGCCTTGTCCAATTCAAAACGCACCATCTGATTTTCGTAATTCGTACCACGGTTCACACCTGCCTCATTCAGTTCGGAAGGAACACGCTGTAATTTATTTACTACCAGCATATCACGTCCCAGCAGCCTTGCCGGCACTTCAAAGTAATAATCGCTCTTCTTCTGGTAAACATTGAACATTCCTTGCGGGCAATAGCACCGGAACCTGTCAATTTCTCGTAGTCGCTCTTGGATTGAACGCTGTCCTTGGTTTCACTCTTCTTTTTCTTACGGAACCATCCCATAGCTTCGGGAGAAGCAAAATCAGATGTACCGGCATGCAACAATACGGCAGGCTCACACATGAGTACTCCCGCAACTGCCACGACTGGCAGGATTGTCTTCAATTTCATCAATTCAAACTCTAACTTTAATGCAACAATTACTCCGTTAACTCTCTCTCTTTGACGTATGTTAATAAATACCAACCGCCAGTTTGTTCTACCTCCATAGAACGGTAAACGGGGCGCAAAGATACGAAAAGTATATTTTAAAAGTCACTAAACAACGCTCATTTATGTTTTTTCCATAAACAATATGAAGACTTTTACATATATATCATCTTTTCTCCCATCCACTATCATTTCTTCTTCACATGAAATTTTGTACCACTGACACCAAATAATCTTCCCCAATTGGCGGCAAAACAATGATAATATTGTATCTTTGCACCGTTTTTAACTTAGAAAATAAATAAGATAACAACGATATGATAGCTAAAATCAATCAGCTTCTGCAGGAAGTAGAGGCGCTGAAAGCCGCTAACGCCGAGGAATTAGAGGCACTCCGCATCAAATACCTCAGTAAAAAAGGAGCCATCAATGACTTAATGGCAGATTTCCGCAATGTAGCCGCCGAACAGAAAAAAGAGGTGGGAATGCGCTTGAACGAACTGAAAAACAAAGCACAAGAAAAGATTGCCGCCTTGAAGGAACAATTCGAAAGCCAGGATACCGGCTGTGACGATATTGACTTGACCCGTTCAGCCTACCCGGTAGAATTAGGAACTCGCCATCCGCTTTCCATCGTGAGAAACGAAATCATCGATATATTTGCCCGTATGGGATTCAACATCGCCGACGGACCGGAAATGGAAGACGACTGGCACGTATTCTCCTCCATGAATTTTGCCGAAGACCATCCGGCACGCGACATGCAGGATACATTCTTCATCGAAAATGATACAGAAAACGTATCGCACAGCATCATTCTTCGCACACACACATCCAGCGTGCAAAGCCGTGTTATGGAGACTACACAGCCTCCTATCCGCGTGCTTTGTCCGGGACGTGTATACCGTAATGAAGCCATCAGCTACCGCGCACACGCATTCTTCCACCAAGTAGAAGCCTTGTACGTAGACCGCAATGTATCTTTCACCGACTTGAAGCAGGCTTTATTGCTCTTTGCGCAAGAGATGTTCGGCAGTGACACCAAGATTCGTCTGCGTCCTTCCTACTTCCCCTTCACCGAGCCGAGTGCCGAAATGGACATCAGCTGCAACATCTGCGGCGGCAAGGGCTGCCCCTTCTGCAAGCACACGGTTGGGTAGAAATTTTGGGATGCGGTATGGTAGATCCGAATGTATTGGAGCTGAACGGAATAGACAGTAAAGTGTATAGCGGGTATGCCCTGGGTATGGGTATAGAACGCATCACCAACTTGAAATACCAGGTGAAAGACCTTCGTATGTTCTCTGAAAATGACACACGCTTCCTGAAAGAATTCGAGAGCGCTTACTAAATATAGTGAATAACGGCTAGTGATTAGTGATTAATAAGTTGCGCATTTTCAGCATATCATTAATCACTCATCGCTAACCACTCATCGCTAACCACTATTTTTCGCTATGGCAAAAGACAAACTTGTAACTTCCGGCTATTGCCTTATCCTGGCTGCCAATTTCCTTTTGTATTTTGCCTTTTATCTGATACTACCGGTTCTTCCATTCTACCTGACTGAGGTATTCCATACCGGAAATGCAGCAGTAGGTGTCATCTTGTCATGCTACACCATTGCCTCGCTCTGCATACGCCCGTTTTCGGGATACCTGCTCGACACGCTAGCCCGCAAGCCTCTTTATCTGGTGGCATACTTCATCTTTATCACCATTTCGCAGGTTACATGTTAGCGGGAGTCCTATCTTTATTCATCATGTTGCGGGTTGTCCACGGCCTTGCATTTGGAATGGTGACCGTAGCGGGAAATACAATTGTGATTGACATTACCCCTTCGTCCCGTCGCGGCGAAGCCGTAGGATATTATGGACTGATGAACAATACAGCCATGAGCTTCGGCCCGATGATTGGTCTTTTCATGCATGACATATATTCCTTTGAAACGATTTTTGCCTGCTCGCTCATATCAGGAACTATCGGTTTTGTTGCCGCATGCCTCGTCAAGACCCCACCCAAACAACCAGTCAAACGAGAACCTATCTCATTGGACCGCTTTGTGCTGCTGAAAGGTATCCCGGCAGGAATCGCACTGCTATTGCTCTCCATACCATATGGCATGACAAGCACTTATGTAGCCATGTATGCCAAAGAAATAGGAATTACCTTGAATTCCGGATTGTTTTTTACTTTTATGGCCGTCGGCATGGCAGTGTCCCGTATGTTCTCCGGCAAACAAGTGGATAAAGGACGTATCACCCAAGTCATAACTTTAGGACTATATCTGGTATGTAGCTGTTTCTTCATATTGTCCGCTTGCGGACTACTGATGAAGACCGTCCCGGAACTGACAAACATATTGTTTTTTATGGTTGCCCTCCTATTGGGAGTAGCTTCGGGACGATGTTCCCCGCCTTCAATACGCTGTTCGTAAACCTGGCCCCCAACAACCAGCGCGGAACAGCCACCTCTACCTACCTGACTTCATGGGATGTAGGCATTGGTATAGGTCTGACAGCAGGAGGTTATATCGCACAGATTACCTCATTCGATATGGCATATTTTTTCGGAGCCTGCCTCACGGTTATCTCCATCTTCTATTTCAATCTGAAAGTATCTCCTCACTATCATAAAAACAAATTAAGATGAGAAAGAAAGAGCGTTATGAAAAAATCCTTGCTTGGTTTAGGGAGAACGTTCCCGTAGCCGAAACAGAGTTGCATTATGACAATCCGTTCGAGCTGTTGATAGCAGTTATTCTCTCTGCACAATGTACGGACAAACGCGTCAATATGATTACCCCCGCCCTTTACCGGGACTTCCCTACTCCCGAAGCACTCGCCGCTACTACTCCCGACGTGGTATACGAGTATATCCGCAGCGTCTCCTATCCCAACAACAAAGCTAAACATCTTGTAGGCATGGCACAGATGTTGGTGAAAGAATTCAACAGTGAGGTACCCGATACCCTTGAAGAACTGGTAAAACTGCCCGGCGTAGGCCGCAAAACAGCCAATGTCATCCAATCCGTTGTTTTCAATAAAGCGGCTATGGCAGTAGACACACACGTGTTCCGCGTCAGCCATCGCCTGGGTCTCGTATCAGATAAATGTACAACTCCGTTCAGTGTCGAAAAAGAATTGGTAAAACATATACCGGAAACAGACATCCCCATAGCTCACCACTGGCTTATCCTGCACGGTCGCTATGTATGCCAGGCACGTACTCCACAATGTGATACCTGCGGTTTGCAATTAATGTGCAAATATTACTGCCAGAAATATAAAGTTAGCAAAGAGAGCGGCAAAGACAAAGAATAAACAACGGTTTCATAGCAAAAAAAAGAAATAAATGCTAACTTTGCGCTCACTAAAAAGAAATTAGTAACACTTTTAAATAAAATAGAGTATTATGACAATTGATCAATTTAACTTTGCCGGAAAAAAGGCATTCGTTCGTGTGGACTTCAACGTACCCTTGGACGAAAACTTCAACATTACAGATGATACCCGTATGCGTGCCGCTCTTCCTACATTGAAGAAGATTTTGGCCGATGGCGGTAGTGTAATTATCGGTTCTCACCTCGGTCGTCCGAAAGGCCCGGCTGACAAGTTCTCCTTGAAGCACATTCTGAAGCATCTCGAAGAGTTGTTGGGTGTTGAGGTGCAATTTGCTAACGACTGTATGGGCGAAGAAGCTGCCGTAAAGGCTGCTGCTCTGCAACCGGGTGAAGTGTTGTTGCTCGAGAACCTCCGTTTCTACGCTGAAGAGGAAGGCAAACCCCGCGGTTTGGCTGAAGATGCTACAGACGAAGAAAAGAAGGCTGCCAAAGCTGCTGTTAAGGAAAGCCAGAAAGAATTCACCAAGAAATTGGCTTCTTATGCAGATGCTATGTAAACGACGCTTTCGGTACCGCTCACCGTGCACACGCTTCTACTGCATTGATCGCTAAATATTTCGACAAGGACAACAAAATGTTCGGTTACCTGATGGAAAAAGAAGTAAAGGCTGTTGATAAAGTTTTGAACGATATCCAACGTCCGTTTACTGCCATCATGGGTGGTTCCAAAGTTTCTTCCAAGATTGAAATCATTGAAAACCTGCTGAACAAGGTAGACAACCTGATTATTGCCGGCGGTATGACTTATACTTTCACCAAAGCCATGGGCGGCAAAATCGGTATTTCTATCTGCGAAGATGACAAACTGGATTTGGCTCTTGACCTGGTGAAGAAAGCAAAAGAAAAAGGCGTAAACCTTGTTTTGGCTGTTGATGCCAAGATTGCCGATTCTTTCTCCAACGATGCCAACACCAAGTTCTGCCCGGTTGACGAAATTCCTGATGGCTGGGAAGGTCTTGATATCGGTCCTGAGACTGAAAAGATCTTTGCAGATGTCATCAAGAACTCCAAGACTATCCTTTGGAACGGTCCGACGGGTGTATTCGAATTCGAGAACTTCACTCACGGTTCACGCGCTGTAGGCGAAGCTATCGTAGAAGCTACCAAGAACGGTGCTTTCTCACTCGTAGGTGGCGGTGACTCTGTAGCTTGTGTCAACAAGTTCGGCTTGGCAAGCGGCGTGTCTTACGTATCTACCGGTGGCGGTGCATTGCTTGAAGCAATCGAAGGAAAAATCCTTCCGGGTATCGCTGCTATCAACGAATAAAAACAAGCAAAATAACACCCAAAGGCAGCTCTTTGAAAAAAGGGTTGCCTTTTTTACTACTATCCATCCCTATAATGAGACGAATTCTACTATCCTGCATCCTTTTATCAGCCACATGCATCCTGAAAGCACAAGATGCTTGTCTGAATGATGTAGTCAACACTTTAAAAGACCGCATTTCACTCTCCGGCTATGCCCAAGTGGGATATACATACGATGATGCGGGCGAAGGTACCAGCAATACTTTCGATATAAAGAGAGTTATCTTTATGGCGCGCGGTAAAATCACCGATAAATGGTCGGCTTACTTCATGTACAGCTTTGCCAATACCGGAAAAATTCTGGAAGCCTACACGGAATACCGCTTTCTCCCTCAACTCACAGCACGTATCGGACAGTTCAAAACCATGTATACCATTGAGAACCCGATGTCTCCCTGCTTTGTCGAATTAATAAACTGTTATTCTCAAGCCGTCAATTACCTGGCCGGTATCAATGGCAGTGATCCGTTGTATGGCTCTGCAAGCGGTCGTGATATGGGATTGTTAATTTATGGAGACTTGTTCGACTCTTTGATGACTTATAACCTTGCCATCATGAACGGACAAGGCATCAACCTAAAAGATAAAAACAATCAGAAAGATATTGTAGGCAGCCTTATGGTACATCCATTGAAATGGTTGTCCGTCGGCGGTTCCTTTGTTAAAGGGAAAGGATGCGCCGTAGCCGTTTCTTCCATTAATCCAGACATAGCCATAGGAGAGAATTACACCCGAAACCGCTGGTCGGCAGGTGCCACCATCAAAACAAAATCCGTAGATGTACGTACAGAATACTTGGCCGGAAAAGACGGACACGTTAAAAGTGACGGTTACTATGCAACCGTATCTGCCCATGTGCTTCCCAAATTTGACGTAATAGCCTCTTATGACTATTTCAACAAAAATAAAACTATTTCCGATAAACAGACCAATTATGTAGCAGGTGTACAGTATTGGTTCTATCCCAAATGCCGTCTGCAAGCCCAGTATACATACTGTAACCGCCATAAAGGAGAAAACTCAAACCTGCTTCAAGCACAGTTGCAAGTTCGTTTCTGAGCTGGGGAAATGGAAATTTATGAACTTTTTGGCATCCTTTTTGTAGTTTTATAAGATACATACCCAAAAAGAGACTGATTTATGAACGAACAAGCCATACAAGAACAATATCAGCATATCGTTACTCTACTCAAGCAGCAACGGCTGAAGGAAGCACAATCCCAACTGGAAGCCTTTCTTTGGAACAGCGGTGACTGGACACTCCGCAACCGCTTGGAACAAGCTCAGACATCCTATCAGTACATGCTGCAATACATGCGCCAGGGAATCGACGATCCTGAACGACAGAAACTATATCGCCAGATTCTGACCGAAACTTGGGAAGTCGCTGACCAGGCACGTCTGTCTCTCCTTGACGGAGTTTCCACGCACTATTACCATTCCCTGCGCAATAACCGGGAACGCCTCCCCAAAGAATACAATATTGCCGCACTGCAGAAGGTATTGGAATCTTTCCCTGATGACCTGGCCGTTTGTCAGCTGATGCCGGATAACCAAGGCATGGACGCCGTACTGCAACGGCACGAACAAACCGCCCAGGTTCTTTTCCTTTCCACATGGAGTAACAGTGACTGGTCTGCAGAAGACGAACAGCAAGCCAAAGGATTACTGGAATCAGAAATGCTTCCCGTCAATGATTTGTGCCTGTTCACCAGTGCCGTCATGCTCAGTCTGATGGAATGCTTCGATACCCGCAAATTCTCATGGTTGCTGGACGCCGTAACGCATGCAAATACGCAAGTAAACCAACGGGCTTTGGTAGGTATCGCTTTCGCACTTCTTTTTCATCCCACCCGTCTGTCGCTTTATCCCGAATTGACAGCCCGCCTTTCCCTGCTCAACGAAGACGGCAGTTTCGGCAAGCAACTGAACCGTATTTACATCGAGCTGCTCCGTAGCCAGGAAACGGAAAAGATAGACAAGAAGATGCGTGAAGAAATCATTCCGGAGATGATGAGGAATGTGAACATCATGCGCAACATGAAGTTCGGTTTTGAAGAGAACCCTGAGGAAAACGATCTTAATCCGGATTGGGAGAAAGCTTTTGAAAGTTCCGGACTGGGAGACAAGATACGGGAGATGAACGAATTACAGCTGGAAGGCGCTGACGTCTATATGAGTACGTTTGCACAACTCAAGACTTATCCGTTCTTTAAGGAACCGTACAACTGGTTCTATCCGTTCGACATGCATCACTCCAGCATCATCAAGGAATTCGGATTCAAGCCTACCGGAGACAATGCCATCCTCTCCCTTATCCTCCAATCCGGTTTCTTCTGCAATAGTGACAAGTATTCCCTTTGCTTTACAATGGCACATATACCACAGTCACAGCGTACGATGATGCTCAGCCAGATGACTTCCCAGGATTTGGATGCACTCATGGACGAAAGCAAATCTTCCGCTTTACGGCAGTATGCCGAACGACCGGATGTCATCAGCAACCAGTATGTCCACGACTTATACCGTTTCTTCAAGTTAAGCCAGCGCAGACACGAGTTCCGTGACATCTTCAAGGAAGAGATTGCCCTGCACCGTATCCCGGCACTCAAAGATATTCTGTGCAAACCCGAGCTGCTGATTACCATCGCCGATTTCCACTTCCGCAAAGAACACCCGGCAGAAGCATTGGAGCTTTATAAGGAATTGATAGCCTTGAACCATGCAAATGCAGACATTTTCCAAAAGGCTGGCTATTGCCTGCAAAAGGAAAAGAGGTATAAGGAAGCGATAGACGCCTACCTGAAAGCCGATGTACTAAAGCCCGACCATGTCTGGACAATCCGCCATCTCGCTACGTGCTACAGGCAGATAAGGGACTTTGCCTCTGCACTGGAATACTATAAGAAAGTGGAGGCAATCCAGCCGGAAAGCCATAATGTCCTTTTCTATGCCGGAAGCTGCCTTGCCGAACTGGAAAGATATGAAGAGGCTCTGCAATATTTCTTCAAGCTTGATTTCATCGAAAGCAATTGTATCAAAGCATGGCGTGCTATAGGCTGGTGTTCGTTTGTCAACGGCAAGTATGAGCAAGCAATGAAGTATTACGAAAAGATACTCGCCTCCAAACCACTCGCGGCAGACTATCTCAATGCCGGACATGTTGCTTGGAGAACGGGCAAAATAGAAAAAGCTGCAGAACTTTACAGTAAAGCAGCTTTGGAATATGGCGGGCAGGAGATTTTAGAGAAATGTTCGGTAAAGACAAAGAAACACTTGTCAGACAAGGAATCAGTGAAAAAGATATCCCTCTAATGATGGATCTGGTTTAGATCTCCAACAACTCCCTGTACAGTCTCTGTACGGGGAGCCCCATTATATTATAGTAACTCCCGGATATGTTTTCCACCCCAATGAATCCAATCCACTCTTGTACACCATAAGCTCCGGCTTTATCCATGGGTTGGTATTTGTCCACATAATAGGCAATTTCCTCTTCGTTCAGTTTGGCAAAACGCACTTCTGTTGCCGCCGCAAAACTGCGTTGCCACTCAGTGGTAGTGATGCATACACCGGTAAACACTTCATGGGTACGTCCGGACATGTCGCGCAACATCTGCATAGCTTCTTCCCTATTCTTGGGTTTTCCGAGAACTTGTCCATCCAGCCAGACAATGGTATCTGCTGTAATCATCAATTCGTCCGGATGCATCATATCACGGTAGGCATCTGCCTTTTCCCTGGATATGTAGAGAGGAATATCCGCTCCCCGCAACGTTTCGGGATAAGACTCGTCCACATCGGGCAAAGTTCTTACTTCATATTCCACTCCCAAACCAGCCAGCAATTCTTTCCTTCGCGGAGAGTTAGAGGCAAGAATCACCTTATATTTCTTCAGATTATCCAACATCAGCCTACTATATTACAAAAGCGAGCCGCCTCACTTTAATTATTAATTTTTAATTATTAATTTGCCTGCCATCCTACCAACCAAAAGCTTTTTCATCTGCCATCCAAAGCCCTTGCACTTTCAATACCTGTTCCACAATGTCGCGACCACAGCCATAACCGCCTTCTGCATACGAAATATAGCGAGCCACAGCCTTTACCTCAGGCACAGCATCCTTAGGACAACACGGCAAACCACACTCACGCATCACCTCCAAGTCGGGAATATCATCACCTACATACAATATTTCCTCGTCCTTCAAGCCATGACGGTCACGGAAGTCATGGTAATCATGGATTTTAACAGAAGAACCCATATAGATATTTCCATCCTCAAAACCTAAAGAAGTAAAACGCTTGCGGACTGCTTCTGTACGTCCACCCGTAATTATACCAGCAACACACCTTGCTTAGCAGCCAGATGCAGGGAATAACCATCCTTATGTTGACCGTACGCAGAGGTTCACCCTCCGAACTCATAGGGATAACATTGGCACTCAGCACACCGTCCACATCAAAAACAAGGGCTTTTATCTTTTTCAAATCATAGTTTATGGTACTCATTGCACTTTTTTCTTGTTCATTATAATATACCTATATGCAGCAAAACATTAGTTCAAAAGAGGCAAGCATCGGCATCCGGTTATCTTATTGCCAACCGATGTATATTCTCGCTAATCTCCCGATATAGTTCCAGCATTTGCGGCTCATCGGCAAGCATCCGCAGATGCTCGTCAATGACATTCTCATCATAGCGCACAGCCGGTCCTGTCTGTGCGGCAAGCGGTTCCAGCTCATGCACCTTGCGGGCGTCTCGTCTATCAAGGGGAGCATTGCCTCGAACGGCAACCCGTACTTTTTCAGCAGTTCAGCAGCCAACACATACATGTGATTGGTAAAATTGCACGTAAACACAGCCGCCAGATGCAAACTTTTGCGCTGCTCAGAACTTGCTTCATACACTTTTTTCCGATAGGGCAGAAGCAATGTCCTTCAGAAGCTGCACATCCTCTTCCGAGTTGCTTTCCACAAAACACGGTATCTGTCCAAAATCCACTTCACGCTGCTTACTGAAAGTCTGCATCGGATAAAGCACTCCATAACGCACTACATGCCCCTGCCAAATATTCATAGGAATACTGCCGGCTGTATGCACCCATAAAGCATTCTCCTTTCCAGAAACAATCTGGGGTAATAATTCTACAAAAGCCGCGTCCTTCAGCGAAACGATATAAAGCTGTGCCTCCTTCGTAACCGCCTGCAGCTCCGTGGTATATGCAGCTTCCACCGTCTGTGCCAATTCCTGCGCCGATTCTTTTGTACGGCTGTAGACCTGCACAATACGAAACCCTTTCCGATAAAGAGCCTTTGCCAGATTAGTAGCCAGATTTCCGGCACCGATAAAGGCAATGGACGTATCTTCTATACTTCTTCCTGCCATACGCTTATCTTGTTGCCAACCAATACAGAATAGTCCCTAATACCAGCAACGCCAACGGCAGCAGATAAGCGGACATCGTACCGAGTAAGGCAGTTATCAACCCGAAGTTCAATATCAGCCACAAACCTATCAATACCAATCCCACTGACTTGTCATGCTTGAACAGCAAAAAAATCACTGCGGTATACAATAGAAAATTATCCTTATTCATCACCCACGGCAAGCCGATTGCAGAAAAATGCACCAATTTGTCCACCAAGTAAAGAATGCCGAATACAATCAGTGTGATGGCAGTGGCCTTATATGTATCACGGTTATTGTTTGCTTTTGCTGCACTCACTGTTACTTTCCTCCGTACTTATTGATATGTATCTTTTCCCACTGCAGATTGTCTTCGTTGAAAGGCTTGCGCTCCATCCCCTTATGGCCGATAGCAATAACACTAAGCACCTGCAGCTGTAAAGGAATATCCAACACCTCGTGCACATACTCGCCGGAAGCATACCGGAAGCCGTAAAACGTTCGCGCACCTGCACCCAGCAGCTTCCCAGCCCCATATCTTCGGCCTGAAGTTGCAGGTAGATGGAAGCAATGGAGGCATCTTCTATCACACGTCGCTTGCCAGCGGGTCGGCAACAACCACTACTGCCAGTGCCGCATCGGCAATAAACTGCGATGCCTGCTCCTTGCAATAGGACAATTCCTTCAATTTATCCTTCTCGTCCACCACTATGAACTGCCATGCATTGCTGCGTTTCGACGTGGGTGCCATCAGGGCTGCTTTCATCAAAGTAACGACTTGTTCTTGTGTCAATTCTTCTTCTGTAAACTTCCGCATGCTGCGGCGTGCTTTTATCAATTCACTGAAACTTTCCATAATGATTTTATGTGCTAATATGCTAATGTGCACATCGACACATTAACAATAATTTTTGCAAAGATACGAGATTATTTTTTAAATTTGCAGACCATGCCTTTGAAACTCACTACATATTACCGTGGGAGCAAGGTTCCTGACCTGCCAGGCACCAACACCTTCCATTCCACAGAGTTGTTCCGAATCTACGAGGCAACTCCGGGGTATACCCCATACTCATTGTGGCATCCGAAGATGACAAGCCCGTTGCGAAACTGCTTGCCGCCATACGTAAAAGTGTCCGCATGTTTCCACCCGGCATCATCAAAAGATGTGAGGTGTACGGTACGGGAGAATATTTCAATAACGAGGCAGACAAAGAGATTATCTTCAGTGACATGCTGCAAAGGCTTACCAATGAAGCATTGCGCGATTCTTTTCTCATCGAGTTCCGCAACCTGGAAAATGCCATGTTCGGATACAAATCTTTCCGAGACAACCAATACATCGCCATCAATTGGCTGCGGGTACGCAACTCGCTGCACAGCGTCGAAAAGGTGGAAGAGCGTTTCAGCCCGTCACGTATCCGGCAAATAAAGAAAGGGCTCAAAAACGGCGCCCAAGTGCGGGAAGCACGTACCAAAGAGGAGATTCTCTGTTTTGCCCAGATGTTGCGCCACGTATATTCTTCCAAGATACGGCGCCACTTCCCCAGCATCAAGTTCTTTCAGCATCTCGAAAACCAGTTGACAAAAGGGCAGCAAAGCAAAATCTTCATCGTCATTTATAAGGAGAAGATTATCGGTGGCAGCGCATGCATTTATTCAGATGACAGCGCCTATCTATGGTTCTCTGGTGGCATGCGCAAGACTTATGCCCTGCAATATCCGGGGATTCTTGCCGTATGGAAAGCACTGGATGATGCCAAACAACGCGGATACCGCCACTTAGAGTTCATGGACGTGGGACTTCCCTTCCGCAGGCATGGCTACCGTGAGTTCGTTCTCCGCTTCGGGGGAAAACAAAGCAGCACCCGACGCTGGTTCCGTTTCCGTTGGAACTGGCTGAATCGGGTGCTGATAAAGATGTATGAATGATTTTTACCGAAATTAGAAATTAGTGTAGACTACATATCCATGAGCCGGTACATTGACCTGTGTATTTATTGTTTCACTCTTTCCGGTAAAATAATTGGTCCAGTTACCAGCTGTTGCCGGGAAAGCTACATCAACCGCATTATGCGTAAGTTGCCCATAACAACCAGCTGCTTGCCCGTTACACTTTCGACCAACAATGAACGACCGTTGTCCCAATCAGAAACTCCGACCTTCCATGTCAAGATGGCACTTGAATCGAACAATTCCGGATGGGCGTTACGCAATTTCATTAAATCCGCATAAACATCGTGCAGCTCCTTGCGGTCAGTATTCTCCAGATACTCCCAATGCAACGGTTTCCTGCCCGTACGTCCATTCTCCTCAATGGAAATGTCATATCCCATCTCTCCAAATTGCCAAACCATCTTAGGACCTGGAACAGTAAGGAAGAATGTAGTGTTCAGCGCCAACTGATTCATGCGAGCATCAAGGTCGGTTTTCAGTATACCTTCACCCCATTGCGACTGTTTGTAAGCTGCGCGTTCTTCATCATGACTTTCCATAAAACCTACCCATGCAGGTGTTTTCTCATAAAGGCTGCTAAAAGAACTATTTTTAGCATATCCCATAGCCGACTGACAATAGGCATTATTCAGGTTGCGCCATAAGTGCATGCCATCTGCAGCCAGTTCATTTTCTTCCTTTGAATCACAGAAATGCTCCAGGATAACATAAGAGCCTCTTTCACTTCCTTGATGGCAGCATTATAATCCTTTAGGATAGCAATGCGACTTGCATCGTAATTGGATGCCGTGCTTTCAGTACAAGAAGTCTGTGTGAATCCTTTCGTCAGGTCAAAGCGGAACCCATCCACCTTATATTCCTTCAACAAGAATTGCAGATTGCGCTTCACAAACTTACGCACTAACGGGCTTCATGATTGAAGTCATGGAACACACTATAAGGATGAGGTGCTTCCACATTGAAATATGGATTATTCTTTGCAGTCTTATCACCATCCCAATAAAGTTTAGCCAGCGGATTGTTTCCTGTAGCGTGATTATAGACCACATCCAGAATAACTGCCATACCCGCCTCATGGCAAGCGTCAATAAACTGCTTATACATGGCCTTTGTGCCATAAGCCTTATCCATCGCAAAAAAGAAGCAAGGATTATACCCCAACTGTCGTTTCCGTCAAACTCCTGCACCGGCATCAGTTCGATGGCATTGACTCCCATAGCCTTCAGATAAGAAAGCTTGCCCATTGCACCATTGATGTCGCTGGAGGCGGTAAAGTCACGTAGATGCAATTCGTATATCACCAATTGCTCAGGATTTGCTATTTTAAAGTCATTGACCTTCCAGTTATAACTGTCTTTCTGTATCTTGAAGGTCGAAACGATTCCTACTCCTCCCTCAGGATAAGCCATACTTTCGTTATAGGTAGAAGCCGGAATATATTTATCATTATCAGGATCAAGAATCTTTTCCGTATAGGCATCAGCCAGGCGAACCACTTCACCCGCCTTCGTACCTACATAATATTGGAAAGCATACTCTTTGCCAGCATCCAGCCCCGCCAACGTAATCCACCAACATCCGGAAGCATCATCACGATACATCTGCGATTTTTCGTCATTGCCCAATGTCCAGTTATTGAAGTCGCCCACTACATGGGCAAAGTCCTTATGATTCCCATTCGCATCTTTGTCATAAAGTACCAGTGTCACCGTAGAATTATCCACTACATTGATACCCTCGACCATACCGGCCGGCACTGCTGCAGTTTTAATTTCACCAGGAACAAAACCTTCATATTTTGTGTCGGTCACCTCAACAAAGGAATCCGATTCTATCCCTTTCTTATTGCCGTCTGCACTGCGAATCACTATTCCGAGCCGGTTCACCGGTGTCTTCCCGCTTCCAAACCATTCCCGGATATTCGGGCTCAGCGTAATGCTCCATACGTTGGCTTCGGTTGAAGTCATCTTACATTTATCCTTGTTTTCCGTCCACTCTGCCGGAACGAACAGCCAAGTTCCTTCACTGACCACACCAATATGCACATACACATCTCCTTTATGCCCATAGAGAGCAGACTTTGCATCCGCTTTAAAAGTAATTACAAGGGACTGGTCGGCATCCGGTGCTGCCGGTGTAAAACTCAAACCATCCGGAGCTACAATCGCATTGGCAGCTGAGTGACAGATATTTCTTTCTTCTTCGAACCGGATACAATATTCAATTGTGCCGTCCGCGCTTTCCCTGTCTCATTCTTGCCGACAGAAACCATAATCGTAGCTTTCCCGGACGTACCTTTTGCCGGACTGATGTTGCACCAACCGGTATCTTCACCACTCAGCTCGGCTGTCCACTGCTGCCCGGCCTCAAAACTGACGCTTTGCGAAGAAGCAGCTTCACCAAAGCTAAAACCTTGCTCAAAGATTGATTCACTACCAGAAGCAGGGGTCAAATACTCCTGTAACTCCTCTTTATCGTCACTACATGCCGTGAATGCCAGCACTAAACTGAAGCATATTAAATGCCATAAAACAGAAATCTTACGTTGATTGATAATTTTCATAATATGAAGTATTCAAAGTTATCACTTCACAAATATAGCCGGAAAAGAAAGGGCAAACCGATTAACGCAAGAGAAAAGTAGCAGCAAGCTACGGAAACGTTTGCATGGCAAGCAAATGTTCCCGTACCACCATGTTTTATGAAAGCTGAATGACAAACTTTTGTAGCCAATCAACCTACTTCCTCGCAGATACGCATTTCCATACCTTTATACACCACCACAATCTTATGCAACCGGGTGGCGCCGATGCCACGCTTCACCGTTTCCGTATCGGCATAGCGGTCGGCCTGGGCGATGGCTTCCCGGCGAAGTTCCTCCACACGGGTTTCGGAATCCTTATACTTGGCATATTTCAGTTCTACGATGTAGCTGTGCTTCATGTCGGAGTAGATTTCCAGCATCGGGCAGAGGAAAATATCTACATACCTTCCTGCGTGTCCTGCTCGGAGACGGGACGGTAGAAACGGTTCTGCGCAGTCATGGCAAGGGTGAAGCCGTGGACGAAGGACTCGCCTTTCTGCTTGTCGCGCTGCGAGGCATAGCGGTGCAGGCAGTCGGCAATGTAGCCGAAGTAGGATTGCCAGTCGCCGTCGTAAGCCAGAGCCGAGGAAAGTTCGCTCTTTTCGTAACTGCTGAAACTCAGGTCGGCATCGTCGTAAGTATTCAGCAGATAGGTATAGAGCTGTTCCTGCACCACCATGTTGGGGATGGTGAGCCTTGCCTTTCCCTTATACGTGCCGCTGATGGTGAGCATTCCGAAGTAGTAGAGCAGACTGATGAAGTTGTCGGGATTGGTGATGCTGACGGCAGGGAAGCTGTCTTTCAGTTCACCGGTGATGAAGCCTTGACTCACGAGAGTCTGTATGACGGAAGCATCGTGGGCAAACTCCTTGTCCTTGCGGATGAGCATACGCAGTTTCTCGTAGTCAATGCGGATGTTGCTCTCTATCATGTTGCGTGGTGCTTTGCCATCATCAATGTAGTTCTTGACGAAGTAAAGCACCATATTGGAGTTGTACATCGTGGTTTCACCGTAGCATTCCTGCGCGAAGCAGTAGTTGTCGTACCACGGTTTCATCATCTCTATCAACTCGTCCACGCTGTGGTGGAAGGGGCTGTTTGCTGAATAATAGGCCAACATTCCGCGCACCTCCTCCTCGGTGAATCCCATCATCTGGTTGAACTTCGGCGCGAGGGAGTAGTTGGTGCCGATGTTGAAACCGCTGGTCAGGTCGTCCATCGTCACGGGCTTACGCCGGTAATGAAGCAACGCTTGATGCTGGAATAAGTTCCTGCTTTCACCTTGTTGAAAAAAGAGCGCAGATAGCCTTCGCCATGCGTCTCATCCGTATAGCGGTGCAGGCTTTCGGGACTGGAAAGGATGGCGTTGGTGAAGTGGTCGTACTCGTCGATGAAGAGATACATATCCTGTCCGGCACGTGCGCAAGCCTGATAGAGGTAATCCAACTGCTCCACGGCTCCGCTCACCGCACGCAGTCCTTCCAGAGTATCTTGCGGAAGGAGGTCGGCGTATATCTTGCAGAAGTTCTCGAAAGTAATGCCGCAATGCGCGTCCAGCCCCTTGCGGTAGTCGTTCAGCTCGCCGCTGATGCCCGAGAAGTTGAGATAGAGCACCAGATAGCTGTTGCGGCTCGGCGTGGGGTGTTGCCCGATGTACAGGTCACCGAAAAGGGCTTCGAACTTGTCGCGGGTGCGCACGTCGTAGTAGTGTTGCAGCATATTCAGCGTGAGGCTCTTGCCGAAGCGGCGCGGACGGATGAAGAAGAAGAAGCGGTCCGCCTCCTCTATCATGGGGATGAAGCGGGTCTTGTCCACATAATAATAATTGTCTTGGCGGATATCCGCGAAGTTCATCATGCCGTAGGGAAGTCTCTTTCTGCCGGGTACTATGTATTTCAATGGTCCATCTGCTGTCCTCCTGCTATTTTTTCTATTTAATCCGTCCTTTTCTGCCGTTAACGACACAAAGATAACAAAAGAAATAAACTTTATCTTCTTCATGCCATCAGATTTTCGAGTCATTGCCCTGCTCAAGGATTACATAGGGCTATAAACAAGATGGAAAACAGCAGTAAGGTTACGGAAAATTTGCATGGCAAGCAGTTCTTTCGTTTTGTCTGCCAAGAATAACGGAATATTCAGCAGATTCGTTGTCTGTGAATTGATTCTTTTTCCATGCAAAAAAGATAATTGCCGGATAATTCGTTAGGAATCTTTCGTCGTTCTAAAGATGTCACAAAGTCTGCTTTCCATGCTGACAGATGCTTAAATACTTCTCTTCCAAACATAGCATTTCACGTTTTTGATATCAGAAACGTGAACTTTCTCACATTTCTGATATGAGTTTTGTGCAAAAACACACATTTTCGGCAGTAAGCCGAACTATTCATTTACGTGAACAATAACGCTCACTATAGTGAACTGTTGACATACAAGGTGTTTTAATACAACAAACATCTGTAATCAAGCATAGTAACGCCTTGCCCTCATGGTTACTCTCATAGCTATATGCCCGATGAATAAAGGGATGCAGTACATTATGAGAGCATGAGGGTAAAACTGCATTCAACTCTTAGCTGGCCCTGAAAATGTCTTCTGAAGCAAGACAAACAAAGTATTTGATCCGCAACGCAATCATAATTCAAGCATAAGCACTTCTTTCGGTTGTAGTCGGATAATTGCTCCTAACTTCACATCAGTATCTGTCAGCACATTCCTTGCATCGGTTTTATTTCCTATCCTCCTTATAATGAGCCAAATCCCAATCGACCTCTTTATTTACCCCATTCATCACGACCAATATACTTTTCCCATTGTACGAACGTTCATATACATATATATTGTTGCGAGGCATAAAGTGCTTCATCTTGCCTTTGGAAATAACATCATTCCCCTTACGCCAATGCAGTAACTTTTTCATAAAACCGAAAGCTTCTTGCTGTATAGCCGTTCTCCCACTCTCTTCGAAAACACTGAGTGCATCTTCTTTCCATCCTCCCGACATATCCGGACGTATATATCCAAAATCAATTTTTGTAGTACCAGTCATCAACAGTTCCTGCCCATAATACAATTGCGGAATGCCAGGAATTGTCAATAACAAGACAACTGCCTGCTTATAGGCATCCAAAGAACTCGGAGTTTCCAATAAGAAACGATCAGAATCATGGCTCTCAAGCAAACGCATCACATTATTAATATCAGAATAGCAAAAGTCATAAGCCAAATGTTCAAAAACGAGTTGCAGACCGGTATTCCAGGAGGTTTCTTCATGAAAAGCCTTACTTGCCACTTCCCTTAAACGGAAATCCATCACAGACTTTAGTCCCGTATCGGCCTCTCATTAACCAAACTGCCTTGTTGCCAATATGCAGCACCAACCGTATTATTAGGAATCATCACTTCGCCCACAATATTGAAATTGGGATACTCCTCAAACACTTCTCGACACCAACGTACCATCATGTCCGGATCGGGATATACATATGTATCTTGACGTACACCATCCAAATTGGCATATTCAATCCACCATATTGAATTCTGAATTAAATAATCAGCCACAAAATGATTCCTCTGATTCAAGTCGGGCATTGTGGGAACGAACCAGCCATCTGTCATCTCCTCCTTATCTATATCCGAGGCGTAAGGATCAAAAAAGACGGTTTTATCATGATTGGTCTCAACATATTTGTCCTTATCCCAATTATTAAACCAATTATGCATTGGCGGGTCAAGCAACCAAGGATGCTTGCTTCCACAATGATTGAAGACCATGTCCATTATCAATTTCATTCCACGCCGATGCAGGCACTCTGCCAACCGGACATAATCTTCATTTGTCCCCAACCGAGGGTCTATTTTATAATAATCAGTTGCGGCATAACCGTGATAAGAACCTTCTCCCATATCATTTTCCAACACGGGTGTTGTCCAGATGGCAGTAACTCCCAAACTATCCAAATAATCAAGATGTTGCATAATACCCGCCAAATCACCGCCATGCCGGGCATTGACATCTTTACGATTTACAGCATAGGGATAATTCATTTTTATTTGGTCATTGCTTTCATCGCCATTAGCAAAGCGATCCGGCATCAATAGATAAACAACATCAGAAGAATTAAATCCAACCTTTTCATCACCATTTCCTTGACGTTGTTTCAATTCATAAGAGCAGTTCAGTTTCTTCTTTCCTTTCACAAACTCAATATCGAACTTCCCCGGCATTGCCTCTTCCACATCTAAGTATAATACCAGATAGTTGGGGCTTTCCATTGGATGCACACTTTTCAGCACAACTCCCGGATAATTAATGACAGGTTTGTAAGCGCCTATATCATCACCATAAACCATCAATTGCAGTTGGGGATTTTTCATACCGCACCACCAAAAGGCCGGTTCTACTTTTATTGAAGATGTGGATTTTACTTCCACCAAATCAGCAGAAGATAAACCTTGCCATGCAGCGCTCCATTGGCACAAGCATAAAGCGAATAATGCAATAAAATATCTGGTTTTCATATCTATTTTAGATTTGCGCGTTCATTATAATTAGAATACAATTCAATCCATTGACGACTTTGGATGAAGTTAACGGATAAACCACTGAATTCCTTCATGCCGGAAGCGATTTACCAGTGCGATTATCAAAAAGCCCCCGATTCAGCCAACCTTCCGTCACCGTATTTCCGCAGGCATTTTCTTCGGGAAACCACCAGAATAGGCCGGTCACGTTGGCATGACGGCGCAATTCGGCTACCAGTCGTGAGTAAAGATACGTTGCCTTCAGTGCTGATGGGATAAAACTCAGAATACTGGTCCGCACTCTTTGCCCATTGGTCTTTCTCATGCGAATAATAGGCGGCAGTTTCCACAATCATGACTTCCTTATCGGGAAAATTTACAGCGAGAGAATCGAGCGTAGCACCAAGAACTCCCACCGCTTTGTGCCACATAGGATAATAACTAAGTCCGATAACATCATAATCGAGCTGTCGCAAATGGTTATAATAAGATTTCGTCTTGTCCCATTCGCCCGCCTTCTCTGTATGAATAATAATCTTTGCCCGTGGACATACTTCACGGCAGGCCTTGGCACCACTCTCCAATAGTTTTACAAGTATGTCCCAGTTATCCTTCCAAGCGGCTCCACCTTCGCCGCAGGCCACATCATCCGTTGGTTATCTCATTCCCCACTTGTATCAAGTCGGGGCATGCACCGGCTTTCACCATCACTTCAAGGCTTTTTCTGGTATATTGATAGACACTGTCGGGAAGCGATGCTACACCGCTATTTTTCCAACGATACGGCATGAACTGCTTGCCAGGGTCGGCCCACGTATCAGAATAGTGGAAGTCAAGCATAAACTGATACCCGGCTTTTTTTTATTCTTTGCCCCAGTTTCATCACATAATCCAAATCTTGACACACGCCTTCTCCCTTATGCTCTGCCGAAGCCCTGTCCGGTTCCACAAACAAACGTACACGAATGGCATTCCAACCTTCTTCCTTGAAATATTCGAGGGGAGCGACAGCTTTTCCTGCTTCGTCACGATATACGGTTCCTGCTTCTTCGTAACTTGGCAACAAAGAGATGTCCCCACCAAGAAGACGCTGCTGTGCATGAATTCCCAAGCACAATACAAACAGAAAAAACAAAGTGGACATTAATCTAAAAGTCTTCATATCAATATCTGTAAATGATTGCTTAACGAAAACATAAAAGCCTCTTCCTCGTATTTTCCATTGCGAGAAAAAGGGCTTTATTCTTATTTAAAAAAAAGATTATTTGAAAGAACCTATGCCGTCAGTAAAGTTCAAGTAAGCTTTCTGACCGGCAGCAACCTTTACTCGTTCTTGATCATTACCACTACCACGATATACAATCTTTCCATCGAGAACGATGAATTCAGTCTTCCACCAGTCGTAACCGCCAAAGTTCACACACATACGCACTTCATCGGCAGCGCCAAAGGCGGGAGAAACGAATTCGCCGTCTTTTCCCGTAGGAACGGTGAACTTGTTAACGTCTGCAACCTCCCATTTACCATCAGCAGCAGTACCGCCAATCAGATAAATATTCGGAGCAAGCACATTGACTATGCGGTCGGTTGTGTTCACTACGTGCAGTAAGTACCAACCGGCATTCTTAGCTAACAGATTGGTGCCATCAGCAGTCAAGCCGGCACCGCTTCGTCATTAATCGTTGCCTCGCCACCAAAGTCATTTCCCCAACCGGCTTGCGGAGCAAACTTAATCTGTTCGCCAGCTTCCAGATATACAATAGTCCAGAATTCGCCTTCGGCACTATGAATCGGAGTTAACTGTTTCCATGTATCACCCCAACCATAGTTGCTGCCGGTCATAAAGAGGTCGATTGTCTTGATGGCAACTTTAAAGCTCATGTTGACAACATCCAGCGTAACTATAAAATCATTGATGCCGCTAATGGCAGGTGCTTGTGGCTGGGGCAAGAAGGATCGCCGGGCCATACCAAGAAGTTTTCCGTAGCCACATCCCCGTCTTCGGCAACACCCATCTCACGAGGATTAACAATCTCATCAGAAGGGTTAGTTGTATCATAAGCGCGATAGAACTTGAACCAAGACTTTTCAGCGGTAGTTGTCACTACTGCCTTATAGAGGCCGTCGCCGATTTTTTCCATTATAACCGGATTCTTCCTATCCCAATCTTGGAAATTTCCCAACATATAATATCCGTCCTCACTGATAGCGGGAGTCTTAACCGGAGTCAACTTCACCTGTGCAGTACCCGATGTAGATACAGCCTCACCGGTAGTCAATTTGGCTGCGGCATCCACATTTACATCCAGAGTACGCTCCACGTGGGCACGCTGTTAAAAGCTTTTCGAACAGCCAAGTCAAGTTCCAACGTGTTTACCTTAACCTTCCCGTCTTTAAACGCTGCATCAATGGCGACGCCATTCACATTTACGCTTTTGAAGGCAATGGAAGCTATATTCGCATTGCTGCTTGACAATGAAGCAATCACAACCGAATCTACTTTAAGACCTTCTGCATCATCAGCGTATTTGGCATATACATCGTCCATCACAATGGCAGCGTCAGTACCCGCCGCATAATTAATCTCATATTTGGCAGCAGCATCCTCCGGAGAATTGGATTGGGGGTTAGCCCAATCCGTATAATCATCCGTACAAGCACCTAAGGTAATTCCGGCAAGGAACATACCTGCGAGTATTTGATTTTTCTTCATAATGTTTTTCTTTTAAAATAGATTATCATTCAGGTTATTTCACCTCACCCGTTTCGTTGGCATCTACACCCGGAGTACCGAACTTGACGTACAGCTTCTGGCCTGCAGCAGGAACCACACTGTAATCAGAGCCCTTGTCGTTGGCCCAGCTGTCAGGAATGTTGAGATTACGCCAGAATACATTACCTTCGAAGAGTGTAAACTCTGTGCGCCACCACTCGAATGTACCCACCTTCACGTAAGCGCGCATTTCGCCGCCGCCCGCAAATGCCGGAGACACCCAAGTGCCACTGCCATCGGCAGGAGCCGTCAACTGCAAGGCAGAACTTGCTTCGTCCCAGCTACCGGTAGCATTACCAATGATATAAAGAGCCGCAGGATATACGGTCAGCGTATAGTCAATGGCTTCACCGTTAATCTTAGCCTTGAAGCAAAGTGCATACCAGCCGCCTTTTGCAAACTTGATGTTACCACCATCATCCGAAATTCCGGCTCCGGCCTCGTCAGCGTAAGTCTTCACATCGGCATAGCCCAACCATTGTTCAGCGAAAGTACCCCATTTGAAAGCGCCTCCGTCGGCAATATATACCACTGTAAAATAATTACCGTCCAGACCGAACACACCGGCAAACGGCTTCCAAGTCTTCCAAGCTTCACCAATGTCAGAACCTGCAATGAACAACTTTTCGGGCAACGTGATGCTCGGGGCCTGATAGGTAGCCTTCACTTGCAGTTTGATTACGTTAGAGTAGCAACTGCCCAACTCCAACTTATTCACGTTAGCATGCAAACGCACATAAAGGTCTTTCACCTCGTTAGAAGGATATTCCACACCTTCATTAGCATCCTGGAACATAGTAACTACAGCATCGTTCATTCTCTTGCCCGACACTTTGATGGAAGTAGAAGTGGAACTTGTCACTACCTTATACACAGGTTCTTCTGCGCTAAAATCGTCAAAGGAAATCTCCACATCATAGTTAACGCTCAAAGGTATACCACCATAATCCGGCTGGCTGGTAGTAAAAGTGAGTTCATCGGCAGTCAGCAAGTCCAATACATTATTGGCTGCGTTGGCAGGCATATTCAATACAAATCCTGTAGTATTTTCGTGGAATGTAGGATTGCTATCTATATCCTTCTCACAAGAGGTGACCAACACCAATGCAAGGACGGGAAGCAACATTCTTAACAATATTTTTTTCATATTATTGTTTCGATTTTAATAAATTCGACAATTATTCTATTAGTAACGCGGGTTTTGAGTCAAGTTCTTATTACCATTGATGTCATCAGCCGGAATAGGATACACGTTGAAGAAATCTTCCACGCTCTTGCCTTCGGCTACACCACCCTTGAAATCCCAGAGGTACCCATCACCTGTGAAAAGGCCAAAACGAATCAAGTCACTGCGACGACGGCCTTCCATATAGAACTCACGGCACCATTCGTCAATGATATATTGTTCGGTGATGGTGGCTGGAGTAGAAGCGCCTGCACGGTCGCGCAAAACTTTAATATCATCGCGAGCCTGCTGTGGGTCACCGCTCAAACGGAACTTAGCCTCGGCACGGGTCAGATACATTTCGGCATAACGAATCAAAGGAATGTCCACATCAGGGAATTCATTGTGTGAGGTGGCTGCACCATCTGTGCGGATATTGCTCCATTTCACGATAGAAAGACCGGAATTGAAGCCTGTAATCTGATCGGCCTGCAATTTGCGGAGTCCGCCACCGCAACCGGAATAGAACAATGCACGGTCATCATTCGCTTTCGCCTGCACATCTTTGGTTGTAGTACCTGCCGCCTTATCAAGCGCAATAATATCAGCTTCGGTAGCATCTTTGGGAGCAGCCTCAGTAGCAAGCGGACAATCCTCGATAGTAGAGAAGAATTTCTTAACCAAAGCAGCACGAGAGAAGTTACAACTCCAGCCGTTGGAAGTACCTATATAGGGCATTCCGGTGATACGAGTGGAACTTACCAAATAGTTGGCACCACTATAACACTTTGTCTTGGCACCATCTTGGCGAATGGTAGAATGATTTCTTTCATGGCTTGTACGTTCTGATCGTTGTCGGCCATAAATACCTGTTCGTAGCCGGTATAGCCATTCTTCTCTGCTTTAGAAAGCTCGTATTTTCCATCAAGCAAGTTACAATAGTCGATAGCCTTCTGGTAATCTTTCACGGCACCTTTAGTATAAACCTCCGAGTTCAAGGCCAAACGGGCGTGAAGCATATAAGCAGCTCCCTTGTCGGCACGGCCAAAATTGGCGGAATTATTGAACTCACCCACTTCAGCAAGCTGCGGTTCTATATCGGTCAATTCCTGGTCAATCCAGTCGTAAAGGTCTTTACCGGCCTTCTCTACCGGCAACTCGTAAATGTCGTATGTAGTCTTGAAAGGAGCTTTGCCCCAAAGGTCAAGGAAATACCACAGATGAAGAGCACGCAGGAAACGAACCTCAGCACGATAAAGTTTGTAATTGGGGTCATCAGCCTTATCTTCAGTGTTAGTAAGATAGAAGTTGCAAAGTGTCACATCAAATGCCAAACGTTGGAATGTCCATTGCACACGGGAGATGAAGCCGTCCAGTCGATATTGGTGATTTGAGGAATATCGGTGTCAGTCTGCCAAGCCCAAAGACATTCATCAGTACAGAGTTCCTGCAAATTGAATGTAGTACGGTAAAATCCACTTTCACCTTCATCACTACTGATATCGCCACTACCGGCAGGACCTTTTTGCCCTGTCAGGCCCAGCGTACTGTAAACTTTCGCCAGCAATTCCATATCTTCATAAGACGAACTGGATTGCGGGTCGATGGACGAAATATTCAAGTCGTTGATACACGACGTTGCCACTCCACCTATCAGAAGGGCGGCAAGGGCTGTTTTCAAAAATATATGTTTCATCTTTATATACATTTAACGGATTAGAAATTCAGGCTCAAGCCAATTTGAATACTGAAAGGACGTGGATAAGGATTGGAGTCGATACCGCTTGCCACTTCAGGGTCGATACCTTTGTACTTGGATATAATGAATGGATTTTGAGTAGTAACGAATGCACGGCCGGAACATGTTTCATGACCTGCGACCTTGAACAGTGCGGGGAAAGAATATCCCAAAGTAATGTTGGAGCACTTCAAGTAGGAAGCATTACGTACGAAATAGTCACTCAAATAGTTGTCGTTGCCGGCTCCTACACCTGTAAAGCCAATGCCACAGCTTCGGGAGTAGAGTTGTGCAGAGCACTGTTGGAATACAGACCAGACTGGCTGACCACTGCACGGTTGGACAAAAAGTCATAGTAAACATAGTTACCGAGGGAAGCACGGAAAGACATGCTCAAATCCCAATTCTTATAGAGGAATTTAGTGGTAAAGCCCATGATGACATCGGCAGAGGTTTCTTGTAGAAATAGCGGTCGCCATTGTCAATACGTCCGTTACCGTCACGGTCCACATACATACCTTCAATGGGTTTGCCATTCTCGTCATATACTTGCTGATACACAAAGAATGAATTAGTCGATTCACCTACAGTATTGGCCTGGATCAAAGTATTGTTACCACGACCGATCTTATCTCCGGCCCATGCATAATAGCCGGCTTCACCATCTACCAGGTCAGTAATCTCATTGTGATTCCAAGCGACATTATAGCTTACATCCCAAGTGAAATCTTTTGTAACAATGGGTTTTGCATTGATGGAGAATTCCACACCATAATTCTTCAACGAACCGATATTCTTGGTCAACTGAGAACCGAACTGCATACCAACAGGAATAGTGATGGAGTTCAGCAAATCCTTCGTTTCACGATAGTAACCATCAATATTAGCAGTGATACGGTTGTTCAAAAAGCCGAGGTCGAAACCAGCATTATAAGTAGTAGTAGTCTCCCACTTCAAATCGGGTTATAAGCCGATGGACGCATTGTACCATAGTAAGTATCACCAAAGGGATACTGGGCAAAAGAGTCGCTTGAAGTATAATGAGTTTCATAACCGAAGTCAGTTTTGATATCCTGCTGACCGGTCATACCCCAACCCAGACGAAGCTTAAACTCGTTCCACCAGGTAAACTTTTCATAAATGCCTCTTCATTGATTTTCCATGCCAATGCCACTGAAGGGAAGTAACCCCATCTGTTGTCATCAGAGAAACGAGAGGAACCGTCGGCACGGAACGTAGCCGTAAGCATGTATCTGTTGAGTAAAGTATAGTTCAAACGGCCGAAGTAAGAAACCAAAGAACTGTGAGTGGCCCATGCCTGTTCTTCTCTCAGCTTAGCGTCATGAGGTTCACCATTGTAAGGTCGGTACCCTGCCCGTAGTCATAACCACTGCGGTGGAAATGGCTCTCTTCACCACCAACCATAATGTCAAAGTTATGTGCACCGATTTCTTTCACATACTGGCATAAGCATTGGCAGTGATACTATATTTATAAGTCTGAGTCACGCGTTCCAACCGTAGTAGTTGGGGCTATAAGCATATTTAGAAGTTATATCGTCCTGCTTGCTCTCTGTGTACTGACCTCCATAACTTGCATGCAGACGCAAATCCTCAAAGCCATGTACCTTATAATCCACATCAAAATTACCCGTAAAGTCATTGGCTACAGCTTTCGTTTCTTTGAGCATCAGCAGAGCCAAGGGATTCTGGGGAGCGTTGGGGTTATTAGTATATTTCCACTCGGGATTGAGGTCCTTGGGTGCCTGCGTATGCTGGAAATAGCCGCCAAAGAAAGGAGCACGCTCATCATCAGCGTCGAAATAAACAGGCTGCGTAGGATCCATTGAGAGGCTGCTCCTATCGCACCGCCTGCATCAGCATAACGGTCTTTTTCGTACATATACTTGGCATTAATCTTCAAATTGAGATGATTGTCAAAGAAAGAGGGAGAAAGGCTCAAGCCGACATTGGCACGACGCATCCAAGAGGTTTCGACGATACCGTCAGAAGAATTATATCCCACACTCAAACGGTAAGCATGTTCTTCAAACCGCCGGACACCGATACATTGTGGCTGTGAGAGATGGCTGTACGGAAAATCAAGTCCTGCCAGTCGGTATTGGCCTTGCCCATACCGACTTCACCGGCTTTGTCGCCCCACATGTTATTAATAAGATCGCGGAATTCATCGCCATCAAGCACATCATACTTTTTCTGGACCATAGAGATGGTCATGTCACCATTGTAGGATACTTTGGGAGCAGATCCGCTCTTACCTTTCTTCGTAGTAATGATGATAACGCCATTGGATGCACGGCTACCATAGATGGCAGTGGCCGAAGCATCCTTCAAAACGGTGAAAGTCTCGATATCGTTCGGATTGACCATCGCCAAAGGATTACTCATGCCTTTCGGAGTTTCGTTATCGATAGTCAAACCATCGATTACAATCAGCGGGTCATTAGAAGCATTCAGAGAAGAACCGCCACGTACACGAATCTGCGCACCGCGCCCGGGGTACCTCCCGCAGTGATAACGTCCACACCGGCAACTTTACCGACCAACATATCCTGCGCATTGTTGGTGATACCTTTACTGAGTTCATCCGGTTTAATAGCAGTAACCGAACCAGTCAAGTCATCTTTCTTAGTGCGGCCATAGCCCACAACAACAACTTCGTCCAGCAATTCGCTATCTTCTACTAAAGTTACGATGATACTGGGAGCCGCAGCCACTTCCTGAGTTTTATAACCGATGAAAGAAATAACCAAAGTGGAACCCTTCGGAACATTTAATGAGAAATTACCATCCAAATCGGTAATAGTACCATTTGTAGCATTCCCTTTTTCCACTATACTCGCGCCTATCACGCCACCCAAGGCATCTTTCACATGCCCTTTCACAGTGATGTTCTGTGCATAAGCGCCTACAGACAAGAATAGCCCTAAGATTAGGGTAAGAATCGTTTGACAGATTCTAAGATTAACTTGCTTCATGCATTTAATAAATTAAAGTTAACAATATTAATTACCTATATATATTATTCGAAAAATAATTTTCGTACTTTCGCTTTCTAACGTCTTTCAAGTACCCAAAGCATGACGCAACAAAAATATGCTTTATTACCTTAGTAAAGTATAAAGAGAGTGTAAAATGTGGGAAACGAACAGTGCAAACGATTGCATGCGGTTGCACAAGATAGAAAAATCACTTGATATATCATAATACAGCGCTTCTCTCCACTCTACATGTGGCATTCTTGCACATAACATATATGTTTATTCTGCTGAAGTACAGAGATTTTCACCGCCTAACGACCGTTAGGCGATTTGTTGATGGCCGTTGGCAGATCGCTTTACGGCCGTCAACAAATCGCTTTACGACCGTTAAGTACTACACAACATCAAGACAAAACAAAAGAAACACAAAGCTTTTACTGAAGAAATGCCATGCATGTATAAACCAAGCAACATACTTTCAGGATATGAATAACGTGTCTGCACAATATTAATATGCCATTAACACGATATTAACAAAATGGCCGACATGATATTAACTTGTTACATTACAACAAGTTAACATCATGTCGGCCCTAAAAACAGAGGTGGAAGCAAAATTTGCTTCCACCTTTTTCTGTTGCTTCCACCGCACCTCAAACACCGATGAACAAAGGGTTACAGAGCAGGTGTGGTAGAGTGGAAGCAAATAGTGCTATTTATTTCTCTGAAGTATAAAGTACCAGCTTTCCGGACTTCAATCCTTTAGCCCTTGCCTCAAACACGATCTCACCGGCTTGCTCGCCACTCTGCACAATAGCCGTCAGCTGACCGCTGAAAGCCGGCATCTTGGGCAGATGGAACAAATCGAGGCTGGTAGCATCTCCATTGGCAGCAGCGCGATATTTTCCGGCACCCTTCACCGAGAAGTTTACCATGCGGCTGTCTGCCGGACAAAGGTTACCGTCCTTATCCACGACACGGACTGTGATATATGCCAGGTCTTTGCCATCGGCAGACAAGCGGGTGCGGTCGGCAACCAGCTCCAGATGATGGGGCTTGCCAGCGGTACGAATCACCTTTTCTTCTGCAGGCTTACCGGAAGCATCATAAGCTACCACTTTCACTTCGCCCGGTTCATAAGGAACATCCATCCACATCAAGCGATAGCGACGCTGCAAAGCAAGGGAGTCCTGACCTTCCAAAGCACGGCTTTCATCAGCAGTAAGTTTCCGCTGTTTGCCATAACTCTTTCCGTTGACGAACAGTTCGGCACTGGGATAGCTGGTGTAAACAAAAACCGGAGTATTCTCCCCTTCCCTGCCCGGCCACGTCCAGTGCGGAAGGACATGCAAGGTATTTGCCTGCTTGTTCCATAGGCTGCGGTACAGATAGAAACGGTCTTTGGGGAGGCTTGCCAAGTCTATGATACCGAAAACGGAGCTGTGGCTGGGCCAGGAATCCGTACTATAAGGAGAAGGCTCACCCAAATAATCAAAGCCCGTCCAGACGAACTGTCCGATTGTCCAGTCATAATCATCAGACAAAGCAAAATCCTCATCGGGAAGATTCGACCAGGAACAACACTCCACATCATAACCGGAGCACTGATGGTCATCGTACATCACACTGGCTCCCTTCTGTACGGGAAATTTATAGACACCACGGGAACTTACAGTGGAAGCCGTCTCCGAACCGAGCACAATATTCTGTGGAAGAGTCTCATAAGACTCCACATAGCGGTGAGCCCGATAATTAAGACCGGGTACATCAATCATTGCCGCAAACCCGTTGGCAAGCACACAAGTCACCTGGTCCATACCGCAAGTAACGGGGCGTGTAGGGTCTTCGCGATGGCAAATATCCTGCAGGAAAGAAGCCACTTTGTAGCCCTCGGGACTACATTGGGTAGGAACCTCATTTCCTATACTCCACATTACCACACAAGGATTGTTCCGATACTGATGCAGCATATTTACCATATCCTTTTCTGCCCATTCGTTGAAATAGCGGTGATAACCATTCTCACATTTGGCAATATCCCATTCATCGAAAGGTTCCAACATCATCATAAAGCCCATCTCGTCACAGAGTTCCACCAATTCGGGTGTAGGCATATTGTGGGAGGTACGGACTGCATCACATCCCATATCCTTCAATAATGTCAACTGACGGCGAAGAGCAGCCACATTGACAGCCGCACCCAACGGGCCCAAATCGTGGTGATTGCATACCCCCTGGAATTTACGGTGCTTACCATTCAGGAAGAATCCCTTATCAGCTATAATCTCAATGCTGCGGATACCAAAACGCGTGGTATATTCGTCAGTCTGTTTGCCATCTACATAAATCTTAGATACTGCCTTATATAAATAAGGTGTCTCAGGGGACCACAGAGACGGAGCATTTATCAGAAAATTCTGCTCAAATGGCTGTCCGTGATTAATTTTCCGGCTATTATCCTTACGGGCTACTATCTTACCGTCCGGCGCAATAATATCAGTAGAAATACGAACATCCGCATCACCGGCATTCCGTATTGTAGTACGCAGACGCACGGAAGCGTATTCAGCAGAAACATGCGGTGTGGTGAGCTGTGTACCCCAAACCGGAACATGGACACGTTCCGTAGTAACCAGGCGGACATTGCGATACAATCCCGCCCCCGGATACCAACGGGAGGACTGGGGCCTGTTTTCCAGACGGACAGCCAGCACATTGTTTTTACCGTCGGCATTCAGCAAACCGGTAACATCGCAATGAAAAGAGTTATATCCGAAAGGCCAGAAACAAGCTTCTTTCCCATTGACATAGACCCGAGCCTCACTCATAGCACCATCGAAAACCAGAGTGACCTGCTTGTCTGCAGAAGCATCAAAAGCCGTACGATACCAACCGACACCCACATAAGGCAACCCTCCGGTACGCCCGGTCTTTACGGAAGCTTGTTTTTCAAGGTCTTGCGTAACCGCTACCTCCTGCAAATCGTTGTTGCGGTCGAACGGACCAAAGATGGCCCAATCATGAGGAATGGTCACTGTTTCCCACTTACTGTCGTCGAAATTTGTTTGTGTTGCTTCGGGAACATCTCCCTTGGTGAACTTCCAGTTCTTTTCCAACAATGCTTCTGTACGCTGCGCCATTGCCGCCAAGGCAAAAAAAGCGCAGCAGGAAAAGATAAGTATTGTCTTTCTCATTCTTCTTTAAAAGATTTTGTTAATATAATTATTTAAAAGCATCCATTATCACAGTGGGGCGGCCGTCTTCAGTGAATGCCCCCAGCCGATATTGGTTCGGCCTGCATTCCGGTTCCCAGTAGAACACGCCCTTGCAGCGTCCGCCGGTATTCTCTTTGCACTCTTTCAGGACACGGGCCAGTTGGCGTTTCCCTTCTGCCAGTACGGAAGCACTTGCCAGGTTCCCTTTGTCGTCGGCACACTCCATGCCGGTTTCCACCACCATCACGTCACAGTTGTATTTCCGGGCTACACTATTAATATTGGCAATACACTCGGTGATAGTTCTATCAGCTGTATATTCCTTGTGCTCGAGCATCGTCCAGTAAGGATAGAGCGACATGCCTATCATATCCCACTTACCGCCATTGGCTTTCAGTCCATTAAAGAACCAGGTATACAATTCGTTGTCATATCCATTGTCCAGATGGACGATGACAATGGCATCGTCGAAGACGGACTTTACCGCATCGTATCCTACATTGATAAAAGCAGCCAGGTTGGCAAAGTTCTTACGGTATTTCACTTTCTCGGAAGTGCTGTTGGAACCCTTTACATCACATTCCCTCACATCATAGGACGCACCACTCAATGCAGCATCTTCATCCCAAAGCATCCCCGGACGGATTTCATTGCCTACCTGAATCCACTTAGGAGTAACTCCTGCCGCTTTCAGCGCATTAAGTACATCGGCAGTATGGTCGGCGACGGCTTTCTTCAAGTCGGCCAAGTTCAGTCCTTTCCATGCAGCAGGCTTATGCTGCTGTCCAGGGTCGGCCCACCAGTCACTGTAATGGAAGTCTACCATTACGTCCATGCCCAGCTCTGCGGCACGCTTGGCTTTCGTCACCAAATCGGCCGTATTGCACCAGTTATCGTGTTCTTTGGGATTGACCCATACTCTGAGTCGAACTGCATTCAAGCCCAAATCCTTCATCAGCTGGAAACAATCGGTCTCCACACCGGAGGTATTGTAAAATTTCATACCCTTATGTTCCATCTCCGTCACCCAACTGATGTCGGCACCTTTAGCAAAGTCCGTAGCCAGAGGTTCCTCCTTATCGGGAATTCCACCGGCGTTGGGGTCTGTCTCATTATTGCTGCTGCATGCAAATACGGCAAAGGCAATACAAAAAAAGAAGTCAAAAACTTCATGTGTTTCATGGCGTTATCATCATTAATTGCGTACTGCAAATATAAGCATTTAGGAAATATAGAACTACATATCACCTTAATTTGTCAAAATACGGGTGTCCGCAATCGTTTGCACAAACTTACAACCCGATAAACCTCAACGAATAAGCACAATTTACCATATTACGTTATTTTTGCAATCGGATTAGGGAAGTTTACCTTATCTTTGTCCTCAAAACTATACCATGAATAAACCGCAGATTACCATCAAGGATATTGCCCGGGCGCTGAATGTCTCCCCTTCCACCGTGTCAAGAGCGCTGAAAGACAATCCGGACATCAGCAAGGAAACTCGTGACCTTGTCCATGCCTATGCGCGCGAACATAACTACAAGCCAATGTACTGGCTGTAAACCTCCGCGCAAGCCGCAGCAATACCATCGGCGTCATTGTCCCCCAACTGGTACACCACTTCTTTTCCTGCGTATTGAGCGGAATTGAGAAAGCGGCGGCAAATGCCGGATATAATATCATAGTGGCGCAGAGCAGCGAATCGTACGAGCAGGAAGTGAAGATTGTGCATTCTTTCCTTGCCGCCCGTGTCTGCGGAGTCATCGCTTCACTTGCCAAGGACACTTCCCAATACGACCATTACCAGGAGCTACTGAACAACGATATTCCCATCGTCTTTTACGATCGTATCTGCACGGGACTGAAAACCGAGCGAGTGGTGGTGGACGACTATGCCGCTCCTTTGCCGCCGTGGAATACATGATACAGACCGGATGCAAGCGTATCCTTTTCTATGGTGCGGCTCCCCACCTGGAGATTACCAAAAATCGCCGGAACGGCTACCTGGATGCCATGAAGAAGTATAAAATTCCGGTGGACGACAGCATGATTCTGTTGTGCGACACCCGTGAACGCGCCATCTCCATCACTCCCGACCTGCTGGAAAGCGAAGACCGCCCTGACGGTTTCTTTGCCATCAACGACGAGACAGCTTCGGGCATACTGTATGCCTGCAAACTGGTCGGCGTAAAAGTTCCCGACGAAGTATCCATCTGCGGATTCACCGACGGAGCCATTGCGCAAAGCACCGACCCGAAGCTGACTACCGTGGAGCAGCATGGCGAGGAAGTAGGTAAAAGCGCTTTCAGCATTCTGACCGGAAGGCTGGAGGGAGAAGAGAAAAGCAACAACAAGATAGTACGTACCAATCTGGTGATAAGAGGAACAACGAAATAATAAAACATATTAAACCATCATGAAAGTAAAACCCGATTTAAGTTTCTGGAAGCTGTGGAACATCAGCTTTGGTTTTTTCGGCGTACAGATTGCATATGCTTTGCAGAGTGCAAACATCAGCCGTATCTTTTCCACTTTGGGTGCAGACCCGCATAATTTGAGCTATTTCTGGATACTGCCGCCGTTGGCAGGTATCATTGTACAACCCATTGTGGGAGCCGCCAGTGACAAGACCTGGACACGCTTCGGACGGCGCATCCCTTATCTGTTTATAGGTTCGTTGGTGGCCGTACTCGTCATGTGCCTGCTACCCAATGCCGGAAGCTTCGGCATGGCAGTAAGTACAGCCATGATTTTCGGACTGGTATCGCTGATGTTCCTCGATACCTCCATCAATATGGCCATGCAACCCTTCAAAATGATGGTGGGTGACATGGTGAATGAGAAACAAAAAGGGCTCGCCTACTCCATCCAGAGTTTTCTCTGCAATGCAGGCAGCCTGGTAGGCTATCTCTTCCCGTTCATCTTTGCATGGATTGGCATCAGCAATACAGCTCCCCAAGGAGTAATCCCCGACTCGGTGATTTACTCATTCTACATCGGAGCAGCCATCCTTATCTTCTGCGTCATCTACACTTCGATCAAAGTAAAAGAGATGCCGCCTGCCGAATATGCAGAGTATCACGGCATCACCGAAGAAGAGGAACATGAAAAGACCAACATGCTGAAGCTGCTCATCAAGGCTCCGAAAGCATTCTGGACTATCGGACTGGTACAGTTCTTCTGCTGGTTTGCCTTTATGTTCATGTGGACCTATACCAACGGCAGTATCGCTGCCAATGCTTTTGACGCCCCTACAGTGGAGCACCTGGTAGATGGTGTGACCAAAATAGTACTCGACACCAAGAGCCTGCAATATCAGAATGCCGCCGACTGGGTAGGCGTACTGTTTGCCGTACAAGCCATCGGCTCTGTGCTTTGGGCCATCTGCATACCGATGTTCAAGGACCGCCGCCGCGTCTACTCACTCAGCCTTGTTCTGGGAGGTATAGGTTTCATTTCCACCTATTTTATGCATAATCCGTATATGTTGTTCATTTCCTTCCTGCTGATAGGTTGTGCATGGGCTGCCATGCTGGCACTGCCGTTCACCATCTTGACCAATGCACTGAGCGGAGGACATATGGGTACCTACTTAGGTCTTTTCAATGGTACCATCTGTATTCCACAGATTATTGCGGCAGCTTTGGGCGGCAGTATTCTGTCCTTGTTTACTCCGAAAGGAGTACTGCCCCCCGAAATCAATATGCTTGTATTGGCAGGAGTGATGCTGATAATAGGTGCTTTCTGTGTATATTTAATTAAAGAGACTAAGGGAGAGAAATAGAACCAAGCTCCTACTTCTGCACACAGATGACACAGATAAGGCAGATGAACACGGATTATTAGACAAACTTATCCGTGTTCATCTGCCTTATCTGTGTCATCTGTGTGCTATATTATCTTTTTTAATCCCCTCCCTTCCCCTTTCACTATTTTTGTCCTCACTTTTCTCTTTTATTTCCGCATATTGCGTATCTTTACGGCGATAACTACAGAAAACACGTCGCCATGAAAAAATACCTCAAGACCGATGAATGGAACATCATCGAAGACCAATTCCACCCCGACTGTCAACGGATGTCGGAAAGTATATTCAGTCTCGGAAACGGACGTTTCGGGCAACGGGGGTATTTTGAGGAGCCTTACAGCAGTGACAGTTACCGTGGTTCATTTGTGGCCGGCATCACTTTCCTGGACAAAACCCGCGTAGGATGGTGGAAGAACGGATTTCCCCCATATTACACCCGTATACCCAAGGCTGCTGACTGGAGCCGCATCAACCTGCGCCTCATCGATGAGGAACTCGATTTGGCAGGCTGGGATGTCGACAGCTTCAACCGCCGTCTGGATATGAAGGAAGGTATCTCCTACCGGGACATGGAGGTGACGTCTCCTCGCGGAAACCAGCTCCGCATCCATGTAGAGCATATCACAAATATGGCAAGACCCAACCTCTGTCTCATCAAGTACAGCGTATCTTCCATCAACTATACCGGCAGAATCTCACTTGTGCCCATCCTTGACGGGAATATAGTAGACGATGCCGACCTGCCAAACCTGAAAATATGGAACATACTGCGTTCCGGTTCTACCAGCAGCTGTGCCTATCTCTGGACACAGACCCGCCGGGAAGATGCACAAGTGTGCTACGCCATGACTTACCAATCTTCAAAAACAACAAGGAAACCACTGCCAACCCCATACGGATAGAAAAGGAAAAGCAGACCGGTTTCAGCGTAGGTGCCGACGTGAAACCCGGAGACAACCTGACACTCATCAAATACACCGCCATCGCTTCTTCTCTCTACCACGAACGGAGTGAATTGGTGGAGCACTCCGTGGCCGAGGCACGCGAAGCCAAGAGCATAGGCTGGAATACGCTGGTAGAAGAGCATCGAAGGGCCTGGCAGGAAATCTGGGACGAAACGGATGTCGTCATCGAAGGGGACCCGGAAGCACAGCAAGGTATCCGGTACAACATATTCCAGCTGTATCAGACTTACCGGGAGATGACCCGCGCCTGAACATCGGCCCCAAAGGATTCACCGGAGAAAAATATGGCGGCAATACTTATTGGAACACGGAACTGTGTTGTGTACCGTTTTTTCTGCTCTCCACTCCCAAAGAGATTGCAAAAAACTTGCTGGCATACCGACACAACCAACTTCCCAAGGCCATAGAAAACGCCCGAAAACTGGGTTTCAAGGATGGTGCAGCGTTGTTTCCGCAGGTAACCAACAATGGAGAGGAATGCCACAGCGAATGGGAAATAACCTTCGAGGAAATCCACCGTAACAATATCATTGTCTATGCCATCGTTCAGCATGCAGCGCTGACGGGCAATATGGACTATATCGCTAAATATGGCCTGGAAGTAATGATTGCCGTCAGCCGTTTCTGGAGCCAACGGGTATCCTTCTCCCAACCAAACAGAAATATGTCATACTGGGGGTTACCGGCCCGGATGAATACGAAAACAATGTGGACAACAACTGGTACACTAACTATTCCTGTATACAGTGCCTCAAGATGACCCTCCGTTTTCTGGAAATGGTGGCACAGCAATATCCGGATGAATATGCCCACATACGCCGCATCACCAATCTCGACCAAGTGAAGGAAAGTGCCCGGTGGAGAGACATCATCGAACACATGTATCTGCCGGAAGACAAGGAACGGGGTATTTTATCCAAAATGACGGCTATATGGATAAAGTACTGGAAAGTACAGATAACATTCCTGCCGAAGAACGCCCCATCAACCAACATTGGTCATGGGACCGCATTCTGCGCTCTTGCTACATCAAGCAGAGTGACGTGTTGCTCGGACTTTACCTCTATTATTTCTATTTTGACACGGAAACCGTCCGCCGCAATTTCGAGTTCTATGAGCCGATGACCGTACACGAATCCTCCCTTTCTCCCCACATCCATTCCATCCTGGCTGCACGCATCGGCAAAGTGGAAAAAGCTTACCAGCTTTTCCTGCATGCCACACGGCTTGACCTGGACGACTACAACAACGAAGCAGACCAAGGTCTGCACATAACCAGTATGCCCGGCAGCTGGCTGGCCATTGTACGCGGATTTGCAGGTATGCAGGTGCTGAAGGAGACGTTGTGTTTCTCCCCTGTCATACCGCAAAATGGGACAGCTATTCATTCAAGGTGAATTATCTGAAAAACACACTTCACATACGGGTAGGAAAAGAAATCGAAATCTCGCTTACAGCAGGCAGCAAAGTGGACATACAAGTCTACGGACACCCATATACGCTGGAACGGGGGACGGAATTGAAAATTAATATGCCAATGTGCCAATGACCTGCGGCGTGATAGCGCAGCATAAACATTGCGCAGCCAATTAGCACATTGGCACATTAAATCATCATTTATCCTATAACCGGGAGAACATTTGGTTGTTTTCCCGGTTTTATGTTTTTATATATACCTGAACGAATAACTATATACTTGTTTACCAATGAAAAAAATGTTTCTTTTCGCCCTGGTCATGGCGTTGCTCATCACGTCGTGCGGGCAAAAACAAAAGGGTAGCAATACCCTTATCCGACCGGTGAAGACTGCGCAAGTCAGTTCACAGTCGGTTATCCGCAAAGACTTCTCCGGAATAGTGGAAGCCGTGGAATATGTGAGACTTGCCTTCCGCGTCAGCGGACAAATCATCAACCTCCCGGTTGTAGAGGGACAGCGGGTAAAAAAGGGGCAACTGATTGCCGCCATCGACCCACGCGACATCTCCCTGCAATATGCAGCCGACAAGGCTGCCTACGAAACAGCTGCCGCACAAGTGGAACGTAACAAACGGCTGCTTGGCCGCCAGGCTATCTCCGTGCAGGAATACGAAATCAGCGTAGCCAACTATCAGAAAGCAAAATCCACTTACGAGTTGTCCGGCAACAATATGCGGGATACGCGGCTGACAGCCCCTTTCGAGGTTCCATCGAAAAACGCTGGTAGAGAACTATCAGCGTGTCAATGCAGGAGAAGGGGTTGTACAGCTGGTAAATACACAGAAGCTACGAATCAAGTTCACCGTACCGGATGATTATCTCTATCTGCTCCGTGCCAAGGACGTAAAGTTCAAGGTGGTGTTCGACAGTTACCCTGCAGAGGCTTTCGATGCCAGACTGGAAGAGTATCTTGACATCTCCACAGCAGGGACGGGTATTCCGGTGACAATAACAATTGACGACCCGCACTTTGACCGTACACGTTATGACGTAAAACCGGGATTCACATGCAAAATAAAGCTGGCATCGGATGTCGCTCCCTTTCTGGAAGAAAAGCTGATGAATGTACCGTTAAGCGCCGTATTTGGCGACAGTGAAAACCGGAAAACGTATGTATGGGTGGTGGAAGGTAATAAAGTCAGTCGCCGCGAAGTGACCGTTTATTCTCCAACGGGAGAGGCAAACCTGCTTATTTCTAAAGGGTTGGAACCGGGAGAAACCGTTGTGACGGCCGGAGTATACCAGCTGACAGAAGGAGAAGCAATAAAGGTACTAATGTGATTAATCACATTGGCACATTACATTCCCCATTTATCTAAAAAATATTCATTATGAATCTAGCCCAATATTCATTAGACAACACGAAGATAGTCTACTTCTTTCTGGCTGTGCTGCTTATCGGCGGTATACTGTCATTCGGCAGGTTGGGAAAGAAGGAAGACGCACCTTTCGTCATCAAGTCGCAGTCATCATGACACGCTACCCGGGAGCGGAGCCGGCAGAAGTGGAACGGCTCGTCACCGAACCCATCTCCCGAGAAATACAGTCGATGAGCGGCGTCTACAAGATAAAGTCAGAGTCTATGTACGGACTCTCCAAGATAACCTTCGAACTGCAACCGTCACTCTCTGCCGCATCCATTCCGCAGAAGTGGGACGAACTGCGGCGTAAAGTGCTCAACATACAGCCCCAACTGCCCGCAGGCTCTTCTGTACCGACCGTCTCGGATGATTTTGGAGACGTTTTCGGCATCTATTACGGCCTGGTGGGTGACGACGGTTTCTCTTATGAAGAAATGAGAAACTGGGCGGAACGAATCAAGACACAAGTCATCACGCAGACGGTGTGATGAAGGTAGCCCTTTTCGGTACACAGACAGAGGTCATCCATATATTCATCTCCGTAAACAAGCTGGCAGGAATGGGTATCGACCCCAAGCAGCTGGCCAGCCTGCTACAATCGCAGAACCAGATTATCAATACGGGTGAAATCAGCGCCGGAGAACAACAGTTACGCATTGTGGCCAACGGTACCTACACGACTGTCGATGATATCCACAACCAGGTTATCACTACCTCCGGCGGACAAGTCAAGCTGGGTGACATCGCCATCATTGAAAAGGGATACATGGAACCTCCCGGCAATATCATGCACGTCAACGGAAAGCGCGCCATCGGTATCGGCATCTCCACCGACCCGACAAAGGATGTGGTAAAAACCGGTGAACTGGTAGACCGGAGGCTTGCCGAACTCATGCCCCTCATCCCCGTGGGGCTGGAACTGGAAAGTCTGTATCCCGAAAACGTGATTGCCAAAGAAGCCAACAACGGGTTCATCATCAATCTGATAGAATCCATCCTGATTGTGATTGTAATCATCATGCTGGTGATGGGCATGCGTGCAGGAGTACTGATTGGCTCTTCCCTTATATTCTCTATCGGAGGCACACTGCTCATTATGTCGTTTCTTGGCGTAGGTCTGAACCGGACCTCCCTCGCCGGATTCATCATAGCCATGGGAATGCTGGTGGACAATGCCATCGTGGTGACAGATAATGCCAAATTGCCATTGCCCGCGGCATCGACCGCCGAAAAGCGCTGATAGACGGTGCCACCGGTCCCCAATGGGGATTGCTGGGAGCAACGTTCATTGCCATCTGTTCGTTTCTGCCACTGTATCTGGCTCCCTCTTCCGTAGCCGAAATCGTGAAACCGCTATTCGTAGTGTTGGCCATTTCCCTGGGATTAAGTTGGGTGCTGGCGTTGACACAAACCACTACATTCGGCAACTTCATACTGAAAGCAAAGGCTAAAGATGGTAGCAAGGACCCATACGACAAGCCTTTCTACCATAAATTCGCCTCCATCCTCAGCACACTGATACGCAAGAAGGCGTTGACCCTTGGAAGCATTACAGCACTGTTCATCCTCTCCCTCATCGTCATGGCTGATGCCCCAGAACTTCTTCCCTTCTCTGGACAAGCCCTACTTTCGGCAGATGTATTCTATCCGGACGGGTACAGCATCCGCGAAGTAGAAACCGAAATGAAAAAGGTGGAAGCGCATCTGATGCAGCAGCCGGAAGTGAAACGGGTATCCGTCACATTCGGCAGCACACCGTTGCGTTACTATCTGGCCTCCACTTCCGTCGGTCCCAAACCTAACTTCGCCAATATCCTGGTGGAAGTAACGGACAGCAAATATACCAAGAAGCAGGAAGAGAACCTTGATGCCTACATGAAGGCCAACTATCCCAATGCCATCACCCGTACCATGTTGTTCAAACTCTCTCCTGCTGTAGATGCCGCCATTGAAATCGGGTTCATCGGCAATAACACGGATACGCTGGTCATGTTGACCAACAAGGCTCTGGACATCATGCACCGTGACGGCGAACTTATCAACGTGCGCAACTCCTGGGGCAATAAGATACCGGTATGGCATCCCGTTTACAGTCAGGAGCGTGCACAACCGTTGGGTATCTCCCGTCAAAGCATGGCACAGAGTATCCAGATCGGTACGAACGGCATGACACTTGGGGAATACAGGGAAGGAGACCAGGTACTTCCCGTTCTGTTGAAGGATAAAACTATCGACTCTTTCCGCATCAACGACTTGCGTACACTCCCCGTATTCGGCACTGCACGCGAAACAACCACTCTGGAACAAGTCGTCAGCCGGTTCGACTTCCAGTACAAGTTCTCCAATGTGAAAGACTACAACCGGCAGATGGTGATGATGGCGCAGGCCGACCCACGCCGCGGTGTGAATGCCATTGCCGCCTTCAACCGTATATGGAAGCAAGTGCAAGAAGAGATTGATGTGCCCGAAGGTTACACCATGAAATACTTCGGAGAGCAGGAAAGCCAGGCAGAAAGCAATGCCGCACTGGCAGCTAACCTGCCGCTGACATTCTTCCTTATGTTCGTCACCTTGCTGTTTCTGTTCCGCAGCTACCGGAAGCCGATTGTTATCCTGCTGATGCTGCCGCTTATCTTTATAGGTATTGTACTGGGACTGGTGGTATTGGGGAAATCATTCGACTTCTTCTCCATCCTCGGCTTGCTGGGGCTGATTGGAATGAATATCAAGAATGCCATCGTGCTGGTGGACCAGATTGATACGGAAACCGCTGCCGGAAAAGCACCGCGTGAAGCCGTTATCAGTGCAACGACCACCCGTATTGTCCCGGTGGCCATGGCATCGGGTACCACTATCCTGGGAATGTTGCCGTTATTGTTCGACGCCATGTTCGGCGGCATGGCGGCAACCATCATGGGTGGTTTGCTGGTAGCCTCGGCATTGACACTATTCGTGCTGCCGGTGGCTTATTGCGCCATTCATAAAATCAAGTGAGAGAACATTCAACAATTTACAGTTTACCAATTGAATGATGAAAACAAATATACTTATTCTATCATTACTGTGCTCAGGACTGAATGCCGGGGCACAACAAGCATATCTGAGCCGCGAAGAATACCGCGACAAGGTAGAAGCATACAGCCAGATTCTGAAACAACAGCATCTGAAAACATTCGCCAGTACCGAGGCACGCAAGATTGCCTCCACCGGTTTCCTGCCCCAGATTGACATCACCGCCGAGGGTACCGCCAATCTCAATCATCTGGACCAATGGAACAGTCCGAAAGGAGACTACCACCCTTATACCTATCAGGCACTTGCCACCTTGACGCAGCCGCTTTATACCGGAGGTCCCTAATAGCCCAAAAGAAAGTGGCGCAAGCCGAAGAGGCACTGGACCAACTTACCACAGAGCTGACCCTCGACCAGATACACTATCAAAGTGACGCCGTCTATTGGAATGCCTCTGCCGCCCGTGCCGGTCTGAAAGCCGCGGCTACCTTTCAGGATATTGTACAACAGCAGTACGACATCATCCAAGACCGCTTTGATGACGGTGCCATCAGCCGCACAGACTTGCTGATGATTTCCACCCGACGTAAGGAAGCCGAATTGCAGTACATCAAGGCACGCCAAAACCATACCCTTGCCCTGCAAAAACTGAATATCCTTATGGGCTCGGAACCGGACGCTCCCATAGACAGCATAGCCGAAATAGATATACCGACTGCCTCCATCATACCTCTGGGCCTGGATGATGTGCTGCTTCGCCGGGCAGAATATGCCAGTACCTCCGTGAACATCGCCCGCAGTGAAGCGCAACGGCATGCCGCCCTCAGCCGCTACAACCCACAAGTCAACATGTTCCTCGCTACCGGTTGGGATACGGGAATCACCTATATGGGCAGGATGTACCTCATACTCCCGTCGTAGGAGTCAATGTCAGCATCCCCATCTTCCGTTGGGGAGCCCGCTTCAAGACAAACCGCCAACAGAAAGCCTATATCGGCATACAGAAGCTGCAACAAAGCTATGTAACGGACAATATTCTGGAAGAGCTCTCCGCAGCCACCACAAAACTGACGGAAACTGAACAGCAAGTCAAGACGGCCCAGGAGAATATGATACTCGCCGAAGAGAATCTGGGCCTTGTCACCTTCTCTTATAATGAAGGAAAAGCCAGCATGGCAGATGTGTTGTCCGCACAACTCTCGTGGACGCAGGCACACACCAACCTGATTGATGCGTATCTGGCGGAGAAGATGGCGATGGCTGAATATTGGAAGGTGGTTAGTGAATGAAATGCCCCTCAAAGAAAAACATACAAAAAACTCCGGCATAGCTTTACAAAGCCATACCAGAGTTTCTTTATATTTTTCCTACTGACCGTTTATCCCAGGAATGAAATCAGCACACCCGCCGCAACAGCCGAGCCGATTACGCCGGAGATATTACTGGACATACAGTAATTCAGCACATGGTTTTTCGGGTCATACTTCGTTGCTATTTCATTGCAGACACGGCTTGCCATGGGTACGGCACTCAGGCCGGTAGCACCAATCAGCGGATTGATCTTCTTCTTGCTGAATAGGTTGAACAGCTTCACAAAGAAAATACCTCCCGTAATGGACAATGCAAATGCCAGGAAACCACCAATCACAATACCGATAGTCGTCCAATTCAGGAATGCCTCACTGGTCATCGTGGCGCCAACGCTCAATCCTAAGAAGATGGTAGCTGCATTCATGATACTATTAGCAGCAGCATCAAACAAGCGGCTTGTATCCGAACCGATTTCCTTAATCAAGTTACCGAACATCAACATACCAATCAAAGGTACTGCTGTGGGCACAAATAAAGCAACAATCGTAGTCACTGCAATCGGGAAGATAATCTTCAATACACGCAGATTCTTAATCTCGGTTTTCGAAGGATACAGCTTCTCCTGCTCCTTCATGTTAATCATCAATTCCTTCTTGGTACAGAACAGCTTCACCACCATCGGAATGATGACCGGTACCAGCGCCATATAAGAATAAGCAGCAATGGCAATCGGTCCCAACAGATGGGGAGCCAGCTTGATGGTAGTAAAGATAGCCGTAGGACCATCGGCACCACCGATAATGCCCAACGCACCTGCTTCCTGCGGAGTGAACCCTATCATCACAGCACAAAGCAGTACGGTGAAAATACCTAACTGCGCAGCCGCACCGAATATGGAGAGACGCAAGTTACGGAGCATCGGACCGAAGTCTGTCAGCGCACCCACACCCATAAAGATAACAGGCGGCAGAAAGCCGGTCTTAATCAGCATATAATAAATGAAGTTCATCAGTCCGAGGTCGTGCGCAATCTCGTGCAACGGCATCTCCCAAATATTCTTCATCACCCCGCCTACCATGACCATTCCGTTTTCATCTGCCTGAATCACCCCCATCTCGCCGCCGGGAAAGTTGGCAATGAGCACACCGAAAGCGATGGGTACCAACAACAATGGTTCATAGTGTTTCTTGATACCTAAATAAAGCAGGATGAAAGCGATGGCATACATCACGAGGAACGACGGATCAGCAATGATGTTACTGAAGGCCGTCATATCATAGAGTTTTGCAAATATATCTTCCATTATCCTATCTTCATTAATACATCATCTTCAGAAACAGAGTCACCCGGATTGACACAGATGGCAACAACCGTTCCATCAAAGTCTGCGCGGATGGCATTGTATGTCTTCATAGCTTCGATATAGCAGAGGAGGTCGCCACTCTTCACCTTGTCACCCACTTTCAACGGGGTTTCCTGCGCATTCTTTGTCAGGAAGAACTTGCCTTCGAGCGGAGCCGGAACGTCCTGACCTTCGCCTACGGGGGGAGCTGTCACCTTTTCGGTGGCCGAAGCGGGCAGGTCGATGTCACCGTATGCCACCGTCACGCGGTAAGCCTGACCGTCCACCTGCACAGTGAGCGTCTTGGGTTTGGCATCGTCAGCGGAGACTTGTCACGTTCGGCACGGCGTTTCTCCACATCCTCCAGGAAGTCCTGCTTGGCCTTGCCACTCTTGTAAGCCTCGTATTGAGCCGGGTGCATGGCGTATTCGAAGAGCTCTTCGTCGTCCTCGCCCAGTTCCCACTTGTTCTCCTTCATCAGCTTGCGGTACTTGTCCAGAGCATCGGGATAGTTGTCCTGCGGATTGCCGGTGAAGAACTTGCGTCCTTCGCGTTCGGCCTTCTCTATGATTTCGGGAGCCAGCTGACCCGGCAGCTTACCTGCCTTGCCCAACAGCATATCCCAAATGTCATCGGCAATCATACCCCAGCGTTCCTTGCCTTTCTCCATAGCAATGACGTTCATCATGGAAAGGTTCTTGACGTACTGGCTGAACGGAGTCACCAACGGGGGATAACCCACGCGCGGCCAAACATATGCCACTTCGTTGAACAACTTGATGAGCAGTTCATCCTGCTTCATGAAGGGCAGGTTGCGTTTTGCCTTGTATTTGTTGATGGACTCCAGATTGGATTCCAAGTCTGCCATCAGACTGCCCATCATGCCACCCGGCAGTCCGGGACCAATCAGCAGGGAGTTCATCAGGCGGTTGCGCGGGCTGATGTACAAGCCAAGGAAGTCGTCCATAAACTCCTGGATGAGTGCGCGTACCTTCATATATGCCTCCATATTGACTTCGGGCACCTGGAAGCCTGCATCCTTCAGCATGGCCTGCACACTGAGCAAGTCGGCATGTCCCGTACCCCAGGAAAGCGGCTCCATGCCTACGTCGATATAGTCGCAACCCGCTTCGCACACTTCAAGAATACTTGCCATATTGAAACCGGGACCCGCATGACTATGATACTGGATAGGAATATCGGGATGCGCCGCCTTGATATTGGCCACAATCTTGCCCAAAGAAACCGGACGTCCGATACCTGCCATATCCTTGATGCAGATTTCGTCGGCACCTGCTTGATAAGCTTCAGTGCCATCTCCGTGTAGTATTCTACGGTATGGATGGGTGAATGGGTGATGCAGAGCGAGCATTGGGAAATCATTCCGGCATCGTGTGCATAGCCAATAGAAGGGATGATATTGCGGGTATCGTTCAGACCGCAGAAGGTACGCGTGATGTCCGTACCCTGCGCTTTCTTTACCTTATAGAACAGCTTGCGCACATCGGCGGGCACGGGACTCATGCGGAGGCCATTCAGGGCACGGTCCAACATGTGAGTCTGGATACCGGCTTCATGGAACGGCTTCGTCCACTCGCGCACGGCTTTATTCGGATTCTCCCCAAACAGCAGATTTACTTGTTCAAAACCTCCGCCATTGGTTTCCACGCGCGCAAAACAACCCATCTCAATGATGCGGGAGCTACTTTCACCAGTTGGTCAACACGGGGTACATATTTTCCGGCACTCTGCCACATGTCCCTGAATACCAAACTGAACTTAATTTCCTTTTTCATACTAAATTATTCGGTGTGTTTTTATATAAGATTATTATTTCAGATTTTTTCTACCTTAGCAACTTTACCCTTACCTTGTGTCACTACTGTAACAGCAGCACTGATAGCCGCCAGTATGTTGCCGGGGACAGGGGCAGGACCGCTTGCCGCAGCCTTGGCCGGTACCACTTCTTCGGGTGCATATTTGTTCACAAGTGCAATGAGACCTTTTCCTAAGTAGATAACAATCAGCAGGATAGCAAAGACTGTAGCCATACCTACCACCATTAGCAGAAGCGCTATGTTCAAGTTTTCCATATTATAAATTATTAGTTATTCCGTGGGATTTAAAAAAAATCGTTCGAAATTAGCGATTATCCGTTAAAGAAAGGTGGTAAAAAATAATAAAAGATGCTAAAACGTCACTTCCCGCACTACCGGAGAGGTGGTACGGGAAGTGTATAATACCCCATTTATGTCAAGAAAAGAGGCAATTGGCGGGACGGGCAGAATCAGCCCAGCGGGTTCTCTCCCTGGTCGCCGTCGTTACCGCCTGGTTGCCGCCATCGGGGTTGCTGCCACCTTGATTGCCACTGCCGGAAGAAGGAAGCTTGCCCCACTCTTCCCAAACAATCTTAGTATTCACCATACTACGGGTAGTCACCTGATTACCACTGTTACGCTCCACTTCAGGCAGAAAACGGACACGCACTCCGTTAATCAGCGAAGCACTTACCTCCGCAGCCGTCGGCACTCCTCTCTTGGTGGAAGTAGCCGTATAATAGAAGGTACCTATGCCGTCTATCTTCACAGTACGTCCCTGCCCCATGAAGTTACTCAATACACGCCCCAAGTTCTCCATCACCGCATACGTGTCACCACGGGTCACGGTAGAGAGAACGGACAGTTCGTCTGCCACTTCACGGGTAGTGACCGCCTTGCCCCAGGTTACTGACTGAGGATACCACAAATCGTTTACTTTCTTCTGAACTCTTTTAAAAAATGCCATAATCGTAATGTTTTAAATGATTAATTAATAATGTATATCCGGTTTCTCTTGTCTCACCCGAGAAGCAGAAGTTTTCATCGTGAGGCCTCAACGATTCAGGCATCTGCTTTTCTCAAATTCGATGTTGCAAAGTTAGAGCGGGCAACAAGAGAAAACAAGAAAATGGCATCTACAGCCGATTTACATAAACCACTAATACACAAATCATTAACCAATAAGCATCTCTACAATCTAAAAGGGTAATAAGGCATAATAGAAGAAAAAGAGATAACAATCTCTACAAGGCGGCATTGTAAACAGTTGATAATGAGCACAAGGATTATCGACAATCTCTACAGTCATAAGATTTATCATGTGTCAGCCCAAATCACACACCAACTGCCACTTTCCCATTGTAATTGTCATGAATATATTACGAATATTTTTTTAGCATCTCTTCAATCATCTCTTTACACTCTTGACGCACCCACTCTGGAGAAAGCACTTCTATTTCCGCACCGTGCGAGAGCACTTCCTGAAAGAAATCATAAGTGGGATATAGGCGATAAGTAAATATAGAATAATCCTTGTACTTCTCAACCTCTTCTTGCGAATGATGCAGGGGAAGCTTCCGCAAATACTGCCGTTTATGATTGTGGTCGGTCACCTTGATACGTATGGTTTCCACATCTAGTTCATCGGGTGTCACCATAATGCCGTAGCTGTCGTGGAAATAGGCAGCGGCATCGAAGCTGTCGGGGAACTCGAAAGTCACATCCGTCATTTCCAGTTGCAGGATGCGGTCGAGGGCATAGATAAAGACGCCGTCCTTTTCCGGACTGCGGGCCACCATATACCAACGCTGCTTGAACACCTTGACGCAATAAGGCTCAACCAGAAACGTAACCGGATGGCTCTGATGGAAACCCAGGTAGGTCAGCTGAAGAGTTTTGCTGTCCTGCATAGCCTCGATAATACGCATCAGCGACTCATTGCCCGACGGAATCTGCTCAAACAGGATTCTCCGCTTCAGCTTGCGGCTCTCCAAAATGCTGTTGTTCACAGCAAACGAGCTGAGCAACCAACTTTTCACCGTGTCTTTCTGTAACCCCTCGGCATCGCACAGCTTGTATTTATACCCATCAGAAGCGTCACATAGGATGTTTGGGCACTATCGGCAGCACCGCACTGCACCAGTGAGTCAGCACGGACGAGGGACTGTTCGTAGTTCATCAAAACTTTACCGGAAGATTTCGAGCAGGCTGTCAAGCCTAAAAGGAAGGTCAGCAAGAGAAAAAGGGAGGTGTGCTTCATCTTGAAATTTTGTGTTTATAATAAGGCAGTAAGGAACACACTTACTTCAACCGTTTCGATAGACGGGAAGGCTCGCGACGCATATCCCAAAGATCGGTGATGTAGACTATTTGCCGTATTTCATCAATATAGTAAATCAGTTTATGATGCTCGTGTACAATCAATGAACGATATAAACGTTTACGACCTGCCAGTAAAGGTTCCGGCGAGCCAAGTTCAGGATGGATTACAAGACGCTCTGCCCACATCTTTATCTTTTGATAAAACAGCAAAGCAGTACGTTCGCCAAAGTGCTCCACACTATATATCACAACTGCACGTACTTCACGCTGTGCTTGTTTTTCCATTCTACTTGCATAGCCAAGGCATTTCACGCTCCATCTGAGAAAAGAATTCGGCACTGGAAGTTCCCCCATCTTCCGATTCCGCCTCATCGAGCCTTGCATTCAGCTCTTCCATCGTATAAGCAGGGAGATTGTCCGCATCCGTACTTTTCATCATTTTATTCACTGCACGACGATAAGCACGTCTCACCGTCCTCAGCACCTGCAAATCATCGGTAGCCAGAATATCACGAATCAGTCAATCCGGCACGTATCCAATTCCATTGTTTTCATATCCAATACATATTACTCATTACCCAAGACAAAGATAACGCTTTCTCTCCACAACAAAAACACAGAGACACAAAGTTTCATCCTTTGCATCTCTGTGCCCTTTATTTGAGAAAAAAAAATTCAATCAAAACTCACTCGTAAAGTGGAACTTGATATGCTTGAAGTCCATCTGCGCCATCTGCAACACATATCCGCTATCGGCCAGGAACACATCCCTACCCTCGCGGTCTTTGGCCATGTACTGGTATTTGCGCTTCTTGAAGGCTTCCAACTCTGCCGCATCATCGCTCTCAATCCAGCAGGCTTATACAGACTGAGCGGCTCCCAACGGCACTTCGCACTGTATTCGTTCTCCAGACGATACTGGATGACCTCGAACTGCAACTGCCCCACCGTACCGATAATCTTACGCCCGTTGAACTGGTTGACGAACAACTGCGCCACACCTTCGTCCATCAACTGGTCGATACCCTTGGCAAGCTGTTTCTGCTTCATCGGATCGGCATTCTCAATGTACTTGAACATCTCCGGAGAAAAACTCGGAAGCCCCTTGAAGTGAAGCGCCTCGCCTTCGGTCAGCGTATCGCCAATCTTGAACGTACCGTTATCCGGCAGGCCGATAATATCTCCCGCCCAAGCCTCATCGACAGTTGTCTTGCGCTGCGCCATGAACTGCGTAGGCGACGAGAAACGCATCGTCTTGCCATGACGTACATGCAAGTACGGAGCATTGCGTACAAACTTCCCGGAGCAGATTTTGCAGAAAGCGATACATGAACGGTGATTCGGGTCGATATTGGCGGTTATCTTAAAGATGAATCCGGTAAATTTAGGCTCTTCCGGCTCCACCTCACGCTCTTCCGCCTTCACGGGACGGGGACTGGGAGCAATCTCCACAAAGCAATCCAACAGTTCCTGCACACCGAAATTATTCAGTGCCGAACCGAAGAATACGGGAGCAAGCTCCCCTTTCAAGTATTCCTCCTTATCGAATTCGGGGTAAACACCGTCTATCAGTTCCAATTCTCCGCGCAGCTTGTCGGCCAGCTGGGCGCCAATCTGGTTGTCCAGTTCCTCGGTATGGATGTCCACTTCCACCTTCTCCGTCACTACCTGCTTGCTGGGCTGGTAGAGATTGAGGTTACGCTCGTAGATATTGTAGACACCCTTGAAACGGACACCGCTCTCAATAGGCCACGTCAAGGGACGCACGTGGATGTGTAGTTCCTCCTCCAGCTCGTCCAGCAGGTCGAACGGGTCTTTGGCTTCACGGTCCATCTTGTTGATGAAGATAATCACCGGCGTATTACGCATACGGCAGACCTCCATCAGCTTGCGTGTCTGCGTTTCCACACCTTTCGCACCGTCCACCACGATGATAACACTGTCCACAGCCGTCAGCGTGCGGTAGGTATCTTCGGCAAAGTCCTGGTGACCCGGAGTATCGAGGATGTTGACCTTGTAGTCATGGTAGTCGAACTCCATTACAGAAGTGGTAACGGAAATACCACGCTGTTTTTCAATATCCATCCAGTCCGACGTTGCCGTCTTCTTTATCTTATTGCTCTTTACGGCACCCGCCACCTGGATTTGTCCACCAAAAAGCAACAGCTTCTCGGTCAATGATGTCTTACCGGCATCCGGATGCGCGATAATCGCAAACGTTCTCCGTCTCTCTATTTCGTTGTTATTGGCCATATATCAATTAGTCAGTAATAATCACTCTTCCAAATTCTTCATGCAGACGGCAAGGCTCGCCTCCCAATGGGTATATCGATGCCGAATGTCTTCTTTATCTTTGTCTTGTCCAACACGGAATAATGCGGACGCGGCGCCTTGGCAGGAAACTCATCCGTATGCAGCGGGCTTACCTTGCAGGTCTTTATGCCGGCCAGGCGATGGATAGCCAACGTGAAATCATACCACGAGCACACACCCTCGTTGCTGAAATGATAGATACCGGGAACAATCCCCCGGTTGACAGCCGCAAAAATGGCACGTGCCAAATCATTGGCATATGTCGGTGTGCCTATCTGGTCGAAGACAACCCCCAGCGTCTCTCGCTCACGTCCCAGACGAAGCATCGTCTTCACAAAATTATTCCCGTAAATGGAATAGAGCCATGCTGTACGGATAATCATGGCACGGCTGCAATGCTTCATCACCGCCTGCTCACCTGCCAGTTTAGTAGAGCCATATACCGAATTGGGGCAAGTGTCCGCCTCTTCCGTATAGGGAGTGTGTCCGGTTCCGTCGAAAACATAATCGGTGGACACTTGTATCAAGGCAGCACCGCAAGCTTCGGCAGCAGCAGCCAGATAGCCAGGAGCGACATGATTCAGCTTGTCGCAAAGTTCCTGATTGTCCTCTGCCTTGTCCACCGCCGTATAAGCAGCGCAATTCACAATCACATCTATCCGGTTACCCTTCACAAACCTGTGCACAGCTTGTTCGTCGCAAATGTCCAATTCCTGCACGTCAGTGAAAAAATAAGCATGTTGTCCGTTTTCTTTCGACAACACTCGCATTTCATTGCCAAGTTGACCGTTGGCACCGGTTATCAGAATATTCATTTAATAAAGTTACACTTATATATAGAATGTTACGATGAACAATATTTTCCTTCATAATTATCAATCATCCACTATCAATTATCCATCAACTCCAGTTCTCCCGCTTCTCCTTGTCATAATAGTTGGCAAGCAACGAGATGAAACCACTGATGGCCTCCATAGCCTTTGCCGTGCCCTGACTGATTTCCTTCTTCTGCAAGCGCAACAGCAGCACTCCATAAAGCGCCTCGAAACAAGTGTCTACCTCAGACTCCTCTTTCCGGCCGTTCTTCTGACGCAGTTCCACGATAAAAGGCAGTGCCTTGAAATAAGCCGCATTATAGAACGGATATTTCGTAGAAGCCAGCAATTCGCCATGCAGCTCCGTCAGATTCAGAATGACATTACGGTTGATTTGCAGATGCCCTTTTTCCATTACGCCTTCCGCACGCATCATACCTGCCAGATTTCCATACCATTCTTCCAGCGCAGGCCGTTCCTCCTCCGGATAGCGCAAAATGATGTTCTGGCGTATCCGGTCTATGTCACAGCCGTTGGCACGGAGCAAATCCTCCACCTGCCACATATATATAAGGTATTCGGCTATATTCTTCTCTTTCAGTTGTTGCGCAATCTTCACGATAAAATGTATGAATTATGATTTTTCACCTTCCACTTTCACCTTTCCACTCAATACAGTGATTCACCCATCAGCGTAAACACCAGTCCCAGCACAGACACCACAATGACAATGCTCCCGATAATACGGTTCAGTATCCAGATACCTCGCAGGTTGAATTGTGTACGGACCTTATTGACAAAAAAGGTTATGCCAAACCACCAAGCCAAAGCACCCAATGCGATGGCCAGGTATCCGGTAACGGCCTCGAACACCAGCACACCCTCACTTACAAAAGCAAAGCGAGCAAAAAGACCTACAAAAAGGAAAATAATCAGTGGATTGGAAAGTGTGACGGCAAACGCCGTTATGAAGTTATGAAAATAGGAACCCTTGTTGATGGATACCGGACGGATGGACTGTACCGGATTGCTGCGGAACGTATAAACGCCAAACGCCAACAGAAGAATGCTTCCGAAAAGTTGCAGGTAAAAGATGTTCTTGTTGACATAATCAAAAACGAAACTCATCCCGTAGCCCGTCAGCAAAGCATATGCAATATCGCTTAGCGAAGCTCCTATCCCCGTTACGAAACCATACCACCGTCCTTTATTCAAAGTACGCTGAATACACAATACTCCTACAGGACCCAATGGCGCGGACACAATGACGCCGATAATGAACCCCTTCCACAATATGTCAAATATGGTCTCTATCTGAATCATGGCTGCAAATATCGGACTTTTTTATGAGACGAACGAATAGTGTTAACGTTTTTTCGACGGAAAAGGATTTTAAGAAGTAAAGATTATCCATTTTACATATTATTCCGTATATTTACCTCCGAACTTAACAATACCCCCTTATGAAACGAATAAAAAAAAACTCTAACACTCGTTTCCATGGCCGTCTTACTACTGACGGCATGCGAAGCCCCCAAGGAACTCGGTGTGTTCCATATCCGCAGTATGCCCAAACAACGTCAAAAACAGTAGAACTGCCATCTACGGTAACCTTCTCGACCAATCTGGCGAAATCCGACAAGAATGACCTGCTGGCCTATCTGCCGGACTTTGCCATCCCCATGAAGCTTGTCGACAAGAACCCTTTTGTAACGATAGAAATAACGGACGCAACGGATAATCCAATCGCTGCCGAAGGCTACAACCTGACAGTCAGCAAACAAGGTGTAAACATTCAGGCCTCCTCCGCTGCAGGTGCCTTCTATGGACTGCAAACCCTGGCACAACTTGCCCGTAACGGGAAGAAACTGCCAGTCACGACCATCAAGGACGAACCCAGATTCCCCTATCGTGGGCTGCACCTGGATGTTTCAAGACACTTCTTTAACACGGACTATGTCAAGAAACAAATAGACCTGGTAGCCACCTACAAAATCAACCGCCTGCATTGGCATCTGACCGACGGTGCCGGATGGCGGCTGGAGATTCCGGGCTATCCCCGCCTGACAGAATTCGCAGCCTGGAGAAAAGCCGCCAATCTGCAGGATTGGGGGAAATATGACCATCACTTCTGCGAGAAGGATGAAGAAGGAGCCTATGGAGGCTACTATACGGAAGCGGATGTACGTGAGGTTCTGGAATATGCCCGCTTGAGGCATGTCACCGTTATCCCCGAAATAGAAATGCCGGGACACTCGGGAGAAGTACTGGCAGCCTATCCACAGCTGTCCTGTACCGGCAAGCCTTATACATCCGGTGAAGTCTGTATCGGAAACGAAGAGACCTTCAAGTCTTCGAAGATGTGCTGGATGAAGTGATACGGCTGTTCCCTTCCCGGTATATCCATATTGGAGGTGATGAAGCCAGCAGACGCCACTGGAAGGCATGCCCCAAATGCCAGAAGCGCATGAAGGAAGAAGGGCTCAAAGATGAAAGTGAGCTGCAAAGCTATATGATAGTCCGCATAGAGAAGTACCTCAACGACAAAGGGCGTGAAATCATCGGCTGGGACGAGATACTGGATGGAGGCCTGGCCCCCAACGCAACCGTCATGTCGTGGCGGGGTACGGAGGGTGGCATTGCCGCCGCCCGCATGGGGCATTACGCCATCATGACACCGGAGAGCCACTGCTATCTGGACCACTACCAGGATGACCCTGAGACACAGCCGCTGGCGTTTGGCGCCTGCATCCCCATCGGACAGACCTACTCCTACGACCCGGCTCCCGATTCATTGGGAAGTGATATCTGCAAATACATATTAGGCGTGCAAGGCAATGTATGGGCTGAATATCTGCCCACTTACGAACATGCCGAATATATGATATACCACGCATCATGCTCTGGCAGAAGTAGGCTGGACTCCCATGGAGAACAAGCATCCGGAGAGTTTCAAGAGACGTATCAACAACGAAATACGATACATCCGGACGAAAGGTACAACCCGTTCACCTTGTCGGAACAAGTGCAGACCAGCCAGACCGTTGACTATGCCAAGAAAAAAATCATGCTGTCCCTCACCTCCGAAAAACATCCGATTGACATCCGCTACACAACGGACGGCTCCGAACCGACTGTATCTTCCAAGTTATACAAGAAACCGTTTGCCGTAAAAGACTCCATATTGCTGACCGCACGCCTTTTCGACGGAGAAAAGCCTATCGGAAAAAGCCTTCACCTGCGCACCGACTACCATAAGGGCATAGGCAAAAAGATAACCTATGCACCGGGCGCAGATACTATCAGCATAAAGAAGTATACAAAGCGGCGGTGACGCCGGTCTCCTCGACGGACTTCGCGGCGGCAAAAGCTACATGGACGGACGATGGCAGGGCTTCTGCCCCAATGATTTGGATGCCATTATCGACCTGGGCGAAGTGACCGCCATACATCGGGTCATGGCCAACTTCATGCAAATCCGTACCCCACAAGTATTTCTCCCTGCCAAAGTGGAAGTATGGGCATCTGTTGATGGCAAGAACTTCACCCTGCTGGGCAGTGATATCTGCAGCGAGGAAGAGGCCGGAAAGGACGTGATATTCCGTGATTTCGGCTGGATTGGCACCCCCACTGAGACACGATATGTACGCTTCCATGCCATACAAGGGAAGAAGCAATTCTTATTTACGGATGAAATCGTCATACAATAACACACATCCGGTTTTTATGAAACAGAACAAAAAACGCATTACGAGTAAAATTGCATGCGTTTTTTGTTTTCCTTTTTTTCTCCTCCCCACCGATTTTACGTATCTTTGCCCCCAAGAAGAAAAGATGAAGATACTCAAAGAAGTAACTTCAATCGTAAAATCGTAAATCGTAAAATCGTAAATATAACTATGATTCTTTTTTTCAGAACCCCATCCAAGAGTGTGATTGCCGTAGAATGTAATCATGAACTCCCCCAGGCAGACAGCGACAAACTCTGCTGGCTTTTTGGAGAAGCCACCCCCGAAAGTGAAGACAACCTGAAAGGACATTTCGTCGGCCCGCGCCGTGAGATGATTACTCCTTGGAGTACAAACGCCGTAGAAATCACCCAGAATATGGGGCTGGACGGCATCATACGCATCGAAGAGTACTTCCCCGTAAAAGATGAGAACGCAGACCACGACCCGATGCTGCAACGTATGTACAAGGGGCTGGACCAGAATGTATTTACAACCAACCGGCAGCCGGAACCGATTGTACACATCGAAGACCTGGAGGCATACAATGAAAAGGAAGGTCTGGCACTTTCCAAAGAGGAAATGGATTACCTCAAGAAGGTAGAGAAAGACCTCGGGCGCCCTCTGACAGACTCCGAAGTATTCGGCTTCGCGCAAATCAACTCCGAGCACTGCCGTCACAAAATCTTCGGCGGAACATTCATCATCGATGGAGTGGAACAGGAATCTTCACTCTTCCAAATGATAAAGAAGACCACACAAGAGAATCCCAACAAGATTATCTCTGCCTACAAAGACAATGTGGCCTTTGCCGAAGGTCCGGTTATCGAACAGTTTGCTCCGGCAGACCACTCCAAGCCCGACTATTTCCAAGTAAAAGACATCAAGAGTGTCATCTCCCTGAAAGCGGAAACACATAACTTTCCCACAACAGTAGAACCGTTCAACGGTGCGTCTACCGGTACGGGCGGTGAGATTCGCGACCGTATGGGCGGCGGTAAGGCTCTTGGCCGATTGCCGGAACAGCCGTTTACATGACCTCCTACCCCCGTACGGAAGAAGGACGTCCCTGGGAAGAGATTCTGCCGGTACGCAAATGGCTGTATCAAACTCCCGAACAAATACTAATCAAAGCCTCCAATGGTGCCAGTGATTTCGGGAACAAATTCGGCCAACCGCTAATCTGCGGTTCCGTGCTCACTTTCGAACATAAGGAAAAAGATGAAGTCTATGGTTACGACAAAGTGATTATGCTTGCCGGAGGCGTAGGCTACGGTACCCAGCGTGACTGTTTGAAAGGTACACCGGAAGCCGGCAACAAAGTGGTTGTCATCGGTGGAGACAATTATCGCATCGGTTTGGGCGGCGGCTCCGTATCTTCCGTAGATACCGGACGCTACAGCAGTGGCATCGAGCTGAATGCTGTACAACGCGCCAACGCCGAAATGCAGAAACGCGCCTACAACGTGGTACGCGCACTTTGTGAGGAAGAGACCAATCCGGTGGTTTCCATTCACGACCACGCTCTGCCGGACATGTAAACTGTCTGTCTGAATTGGTAGAGGAATGCGGCGGTCTGATTGACATGAGCAAGTTGCCCATCGGTGACACGACTCTGTCCGCCAAGGAAATCATTGCCAACGAAAGCCAGGAACGCATGGGCTTGCTGATTCAGGAAGAGGCCATCGAACATGTACGCAAGGTAGCGGAACGCGAACGCGCTCCGATGTACGTAGTAGGTGAAACCACCGGTGACCATCGCTTTGCCTTCCAGCAAGCTGACGGTGTACGTCCGTTTGACCTCGCCGTAGAACAGATGTTCGGATCTTCCCCCAAGACCTATATGGTGGACAAGACCGTGGAACGTCACTACGAAATGCCCCAATACGAACTTTCCCAACTACACGAATACCTCACCAATGTGCTCCAACTGGAAGCTGTGGCTTGTAAAGACTGGTTGACAAACAAGGTGGACCGTTCTGTAACAGGCAAAATTGCCCGCCAACAGTGCCAGGGTGAATTGCAGTTGCCTCTGAGCGATTGTGGTGTGGTAGCTTTGGACTATCGCGGCGAAAAGGGTATCGCAACCTCTCTGGGCCATGCTCCCCAGGCGGCACTTGCCGACCCGGCAGCCGGCTCCGTTCTTTCCGTCAGCGAAGCATTGACCAACTTGGTTTGGGCACCGCTTGCCGAAGGTCTGGACAGCGTTTCCCTTTCTGCCAACTGGATGTGGCCTTGCCGTTCGCAAGAAGGTGAAGATGCCCGTCTGTACACGGCAGTAAAGGCCTTGAGTGACTTCTGCTGTTCCCTGCAAATCAATGTACCGACCGGTAAAGACTCTCTTTCCATGACACAGAAATACCCCGACGGCAGCAAAGTAATTTCTCCGGGCACGGTAATTGTTTCTGCCGGTGGAGAAGTTTCCGACGTCAAGAAGTCGTATCTCCGGTGCTGGTTAACAATGAAAAGACTACCATTTATCATATAGACTTCAGTTTCGACAACCTGAAACTCGGCGGTTCCGCCTTTGCTCAAACCCTGGGCAAGGTAGGTGACGAAGTTCCCAGCGTGCAGGATGCCGAATACTTCCGCGATGCTTTCCTTGCCGTGCAGGAGCTGGTCAACAAGGGACTGATTCTTGCCGGACATGATATTTCCGCCGGTGGTCTTATCACTACACTGCTTGAAATGTGCTTTGCCAATGTGGAAGGCGGTATGGAAATCAACCTGGATAAAATCAAGGAGCAAGACCTTATCAAGATTCTGTTTGCAGAGAACCCGGGTATCGTTATCCAGGTGAGCGACAAGCACAAGGAAGCTGTAAAGCAAATACTGGAAGATGCAGCGTAGGTTACGTGAAGCTCGGCAAACCGACAGACGAACGCCATATTCTTGTATCAAAAGGCGATGCTACTTATCAGTTGGCATCGACTATATGCGTGATGTATGGTACTCTACTTCTTATCTCCTTGACCGTAAGCAGTCCATGAACGGCTGCGCCAAGAAGCGTTTCGAAAACTACAAGATGCAACCGGTGGAATTCGCCTTCATGCCGGACTTCAAAGGCAAGTTCTCACAATACGGCATTAATCCGGACCGCCGCACACCTTCCGGTATCCGCGCCGCCATCATCCGTGAAAAAGGAACCAACGGCGAACGCGAAATGGCCTACTCACTCTATCTGGCAGGCTTCGATGTGAAGGATGTTACAATGACCGACCTTATCAGCGGCCGCGAGACGCTGGAAGATGTAAACATGATTGTTTACTGCGGTGGTTTCTCCAACTCCGACGTTCTTGGTTCTGCTAAGGGTTGCAGGTGCTTTCCTCTTCAATCCGAAAGCAAAAGAAGCGCTCGACAAATATTATGCACGCGAGGATACGCTTTCACTGGGTGTCTGCAACGGCTGCCAGCTCATGATGGAACTTAATCTTATCAATCCCGAGCACAAGAAAAACGGCAAGATGCTTCATAATGACTCACACAAGTTTGAATCCAGATTCCTCGGTGTTACCGTCCCCACCAACCGCAGCGTAATGCTCGGCTCACTGAGTGGCAGCAAACTGGTATCTGGGTAGCTCACGGTGAAGGAAAATTCTCCTTGCCATACGACGAGGACAAATACAACGTCGTGCTGAAATACTCATACGACGAATATCCTTCCAACCCCAACGGCTCAGATTATTCCATAGCCGGATTGGCAAGTGCCGACGGACGTCATCTGGCCATGATGCCCCACTTGGAACGTGCCATCTTCCCCTGGCAGAACGGTTGCTACCCCGCAGACCGCGTAAACAGCGACCAAATCACTCCTTGGGTAGAAGCATTTGTCAATGCACGCAAGTGGGTGGAAGCCAATAAAAAATGAGCTGAACTTCCTTTTTTATAAAAATGTAACAAGCGCGGGTTATGAATAATCCCGCGCTTGTTACATTTCTATTCTTCGCTTTCTTTTTGTTTTTCTCAAACAAAAGCATTATTTTTGTGTTTATTTTCAACTCTCCCTCAGTACAACATTCAAAAAACCGTTCGACAATTATGAAAAAGTACTTCTTTTTCTACATACTACTATTATTGCCAATTATAGGCATTGCACAAACATACAAATACATCGGTGTGGAAGACGGTTTGAGCAACAGACGGGTATATGCAATTCAAAAGGGACCTAAAGGTTACATGTGGTTTCTTACCCACGACGGCATCGACCGATACAACGGAAAGGACTTCAAGCCGTACAAATTGATGGATGGAGATGAAGAAGTGAATTCCATGATGAACCTGAATTGGCTCTATGTTGACCCCAAAGGCACCATATGGGAAATAGGCAAAAAAGGACGTGTGTTCCGCTATGATACAAAACACGATCGCTTTGTCCTGGTATACAAGCTACCCGAAAGCGAAGTGAAAGGACGTCCAACCCCTATCAGTTACGGTTTTGTGGATGCCAACAGCGTAATATGGCTTTGCAATGAAGATGCCCTATATCTGTACGACAGCAATACCCAGAAGGTGACATTCATTCAAAACGAAATAGGAGAACGAATTACTGATATCGCACAGATTGATTCGACCCACTTCTTCATCGGGACCGACATCGGCATACATTATGCTGAGCTGGCCAACAACACCCTCACCCTCAGTCCCTGCAACCAATTGGACACCTTGAAGATACAAATCAACGAACTATACTATCATAAACCGTCTCACAAGGTTTTATCGGTACTTTCCAACGGGGAATATTTACCTATGACCTGAATGAGCACAAAGTCATGCATATCCCATCCGGACTGATGGACGTTAGTATTAACTGTATCCGTGCCTACAATAACAATGAAATCCTCATAGCTACAGACGGGGCCGGTGTCTACAAAATGAATACCGATACCTATGAATCTATACCATACATTGTTGCTGACTATAACCGGTACAACTCAATGAACGGAAATACCATCAATGATATCTACATTGACAGTGAACAACGCATCTGGATGGCTAATTATCCCATTGGTATAACTGTACGCAACAACCGATATGCCGATTATCAATGGATAAAACACTCTATCGGCAATAAACAGTCACTCATCAATGACCAGGTAAATGCCATCATTGAAGACCATGACGGCGATTTATGGTTTGCCACCAATAACGGCATCAGCCTTTATTATAGCAAGACGAAACAATGGCATTCTTTTCTCAGCAGTTTCGACACCGCAAGCCATAGTAAAAACCATATCTTCATCTCATTGTGCGAAGTGGAGCCCGGCATCATCTGGGCCGGAGGATATAGTTCCGGCATCTACCAGATCAACAAGAAACTACTGTCCACAGAGTTCTTTACTCCGTCTTTATTCAGTAATCTGAATATCCGGCCGGACAAGTATATCCGTTCCATTATGAAAGATTCTTCAGGAAACATCTGGTCCGGAGGGTATTATAACTTAAAAGAAATAGATTATTCCAGAAAAAATATACGCCATTTCCCGGGCTTGAATGGTATCACTGCCATCATAGAGAAAGACTCCACACATATGTGGATAGCACTTCCACCGGCTTGTACCTGTTGGAAAAAGCAACCGGTAAGTATACCTATATCCAGATGCCGGTAGAATCCTACTACATCTACTCCCTATGCCAAGCTTCCGACGGAATGCTGTATATCGGTACCAACAATGCCGGTTTACTGGTATATGATACGACCAAAAACACATTCAGACATTATCATAGAGACAACTGCGCCTTGATTTCCAATAATATCTATACACTATTGTCTGATGGTAAAGGAAATATCTTTCTGAGTACAGAACACGGTCTGTCCACCTTCTATCCTGTCGAAGAGACATTCCATAACTGGACCAAAGAACAAGGACTGAAGTCTGACCATTTCAACGCAGCCTCAGGCACCTTGAGGAAAAACGGCAATTTCATTTTCGGCAGTACGGATGGAGCCATAGAATTCAACAAAGACATGATCCTGCCTCGCGACTATAAGTTCAAAATGGTATTCAGTGACCTGCGGGTATTCTATCAGACCGTTTATCCCAAGGATGAAGGTTCTCCACTTATTCTGGATATTGACGAGACAAAAACCTTGCGTTTGAAGTACAACCAGAACATCTTCTCATTGCAGGTCTCAGACATCAACTATGACTATCCTTCCCTAATTCTGTACTCCTGGAAACTGGAAGGCTTCTATGAGGGTTGGAGCCGTCCGGGAGAGGAAAACGTCATCCGTTTTACCAACCTGAGTCCGGGCAACTATACCCTCCGCGTACGTGCCATCTCCAACGAAGACCGTCGTATTGTCCTGGAGGAACGCAGTATGGACATCATTATCGAGCAACCCCTCTGGCTCAGTTTCTGGGCGCTGATACTCTATGCAGTGATTATCATATCCATTGCAAGCATCACTCTACGAATAATAGTCTTGAGAAAACAGCGGAAAGAATCCGATGAGAAAATACGCTTCTTCGTCAATACGGCGCATGATATACGTACTCCACTGACGCTCATCAAAGCACCCTTGGAAGAAATCACCGAACGCGAGCAACTGACTTCCAGCGGACAGAGCAACATCAATACAGCCCTGCGAAACGTAAATGCCTTGTTGCGCCTGACCACCAACCTTATTAATTTCGAACGCGCAGACACCTATTCCGGAAGTCTATACGTATCCGAATACGAACTGAGCACATATATGGAAGAGACGATCGATGCTTTCCGTTCATACGCAAACATAAAACACATCAACCTAACCTACGAAAGCAGCTTCCGTTATCTGAACGTATGGTTAGATAAGGACAAGATGGATTCCATTTTGAAAAATATCATATCCAACGCACTGAAATATACACCGGACGGCGGCAATGTACATGTCTTTACTTCCGAGACAGAAGATACCTGGAGTATTGAGGTGAAAGATACCGGTATCGGAATTCCGGCTTCAGAACAGAAAAAGCTGTTCAAGATGCATTTCCGTGGCAGTAATGCTATCAATTCCAAAGTTACCGGCAGCGGCATCGGACTACTTCTGGTAGGGAAACTTGTACGCTTACATAAAGGAAAGCTCAACTTCAGCAGCATGGAAGGGAAAGGCTCTTGCATCAAAATCACGTTCCCCAAAGGGAACAAGCATTTCCGCAAAGCAATCCAACGCCCTCAACCCAAAAACGAACGGATTGTTTATTCGGCTTCCGGAGTGCCTATCAATGCCTCTACTACATCATCCCCTGCTTCCAGTGGAATCTACGACAAGACGCAACAACAGTCACAAAACAACAGTAACCACCAGAAAATTCTTATTGTAGAGGACAATGACGAATTAAGGGAATATCTGCGCAGAACATTGTCTGAACAATACAACATACAAGTATGCTCCAATGGAAAAGAAGCACTGACCATTGTCAAGGAGTATATGCCCAACCTCGTCATTTCAGACATTATGATGCCGGAAATGAGAGGAGACGAATTGTGTCATATCCTGAAGAACGACATCGAGACATCACATATCCCCATCATCCTGCTCACAGCACTGAATACCGACAAGAATATCATCGAGGGACTGCAAAGCGGAGCGGATGAATATATTGTGAAACCCTTCAATATCGGTATATTGCGGGCAAACATTGCCAACCTGCTGACTAACCGGGCACTGTTGCGCCACAAATATGCCAGCCTGGACCTGAACGACGAGAAGAACAATACGGATTGCATCAACTGCTCCAACGACTTGGACTGGAAATTCATTGCAACCGTCAAAAAGAGCGTCGAAGACAATATGGACAACCCAAGCTTCAACGTCGACGTGCTCTGCAACCTGCTGAATATGAGTAGGACCAGCTTCTACAATAAGATAAAGGCACTGACCGACCAAGCTCCGGCTGACTACATCCGCTGATTCGACTGAAACATGCTGCCCAACTTCTGAAAGAACAAAAGCATACCATCACCGAGATTTCAGAGCTGACCGGTTTCAGTGATGCGAAATATTTCCGTGAAGTATTCAAGAAACATTTCAATATGAGCCCAAGCCAGTATGCCAAGAGAGGGAAGGAAGGGAAAGATGATAAAGAAATAAAGTAAATTACAACATTTTGAATATGAATATATATCTTGAAGCATTCTCCATTTTCTTTAAGATAGGAGCCTTTACCATCGGCGGCGGTTATGCTATGGTACCGCTGATAGAAAACGAAATCGTAACCAAACGAAACTGGATAGCCAAAGAAGATTTCATTGACCTGCTTGCTATATCACAGTCCGCTCCGGGCATCCTTGCCGTCAATATATCCATTTTTATAGGGTACCGGCTACGGGGAATACGAGGGAGCATAATCACTGCATTGGGAACCATACTTCCTTCGTTTCTCATCATCCTCGCCATAGCGTTGTTCTTTCACAACTTCAAGGACAACACCATTGTGGAACGTATATTCAAAGGTATTCGCCCGGCAGTGGTTGCATTGATTGCAGCCCCTACATTCAGCATGGCTAAATCGGCCGGATAAACCGATACAACATATGGATACCGGTGGTTTCAGCACTGCTCATCTGGCTGTTGGGCTTCTCTCCCATCTGGATTATCATTGCGGCAGGTGTAGGAGGATACTGCTTCGGACGTTTTCAACGTCCGAAAGAATTAAAAAATTAAAGAATTAAAAAATTAAAAAGGATAGCAACATTAATCACTAACCATTTATCATTAATTACTAATCATGGTTTTCTTACAGTTATTCTATACATTCTTTAAGATTGGGCTTTTCGGCTTTGGTGGCGGATATGCCATGTTGTCTATGATACAAGGTGAAGTAGTTACCCGTTACGGTTGGCTTACAGCGCAAGGAATTTACTGATATTGTGGCAATCAGCCAGATGACACCCGGTCCGATAGGAATCAATTCGGCAACTTATGTGGGTTATACTACGATAGCTGATTGCTACGGTACAAGCTATGGTATTTTAGGTTCTATTATTGCTACGTTTGCCGTGGTGCTTCCTTCTTTCCTACTGATGCTGACCATCAGCAAATTCTTTCTGAAATACCAAAAACATCCTTCCGTGGAAGCGGTATTCAGTGGCTCCGCCCGGCAGTGGTCGGTCTGCTGGCCTCAGCCGCGCTGGTATTGATGAATTCGGAAAACTTCAGTTCTCCCAAAGAAGACATATATTCCTTCGTCATCAGCTGCCTCATCTTCCTCGTGGCATTTATAGGCACAAAGAAATATAAACTGAACCCGATAGGAATGATTGTAGCTTGTGGAATAGCAGGATTGATACTTTATTAGGGATTAAGGATTAAACGTTAATGATTAATCCCTAATCCTTAATCCCTAATTTTTAAAGTTTAATCTTCTTTCCAACGGATTTCGATTCATTATGCAGACGGTCCAAGCTGTCACCACATAGCGGTACTTTGTCTTTCCGTCTTCATAAGGAAGTTTATAGAAATTATCGCGCGTAATGGCTACAATATGGGAAGGGTCATCTATATTCACTTTCTCTTTGTCATTAAAGCAATAGACCACATATTGGACGGCACGGTTCATTTCCTCTTTATACTTGGGAGCTGTCCAGAAAAGAATATATCCGTCTTCCGTCCACACCCGGTTTCATCTTACGTACCTTTGCCGGGGCTTCGTTATCCATGAAATCGAAAACGGGAGGTAGCGCCGGATACTTATGATATTCGGCAATCAGGCATCGCGATACTTGCCTGCATTCTCTACAACCGCACTGGCAGGCCACTGGCAACTGCCACCGATGGTCTGATAGGCCCGTTGCAAGGCCATTTTGCGAGGAAGCTGATTTATCGACGGGTTCTTGGGGTCGGCATTCTGCACGGTGTTCATCACGGACTGGCCAATAAACAAGGGGCGGTTTTCCGTATTCCTGGCCCACCACTTCACCAGTGTCTCATAGTCGCAACCGGATGTCCTATATGCCAATAAATCTGCGGAATATTATAGTCTATCCAACCTTCACGGGCCCACAGCAACACGTCCGCATAAAGGTCATCGTAGTTTTGCAGGCTTTGGTCTTACTGCCAAGCGGGTCACTGCTTTCATTCCGGTAAATGCCAAACGGAGAAACCCCGAACTTCACCCACGGCTTGATTTCACGAATTGTTTCATGCAGTTTCTTAATCAGCACATTCACGTTGCTCCGGCGCCAGTCTCCTTTATTGCTGAAACCTCCGCCAAAACGTGCAAAACTTGCATCGTCAGGGAAATCCTTTCCCTTAATGGGATAAGGATAAAAGTAATCGTCCATATGAATGGCATCCACATCATAGCGGGAAACGATGTCGCTCACCACCATGCAGATGTGCCGGCGGCTCTCAGGCAGTGCCGGGTCAAAATACAACTGGTCGCCATAAGTGACAAACCATTCCGGATGGATATTGTACACATGATTGGGAGCCAACTCACTCTTCAAGGTCGTCTTCGTGCGATACGGATTAATCCATGCATGAAACTCCATACCACGCTTATGGCATTCATCAATCATAAACTGCATAGGGTCCCAATAGGGTTCGGGCGCTTTACCCTGCACTCCGGTAAGGAAACGACTCCACGGTTCCAGTCTGGAAGCATACAGAGCATCCGCTTCGGGACGTACCTGGAAAATTATGGCGTTGATTCCCGCCTTCTGCAAGGAATTCAACTGCCCGATCAGATTCTGCTTCAGTTTTTCGGTCGGCATTCCACGGAACTGTCCGTTTACTGACTGTATCCATGCTGCACGAAATTCACGTTTAGGATAGGCAGACCCGGTCTGCACTTGCGCAAATACTCCTCCCGCCATTAGCAGCAAGAAGAATACACATAAAAGGGATTTTACTCTCATTCTCTAATTACAGCTTTTTAATACTTAAAATAGTTTATAATTAAGGTTTGTCCTTCATCGGCCATTCCACAATAAAGCGGCATCCTCCGCAATAGGTGTCATCCAGATAAATCCGGCCTCCCACCAACTCCATTATCTCATTGGCTATGGCAAGCCCCAATCCGGACCCTTTGGTAAACGTGTCCACTTTATAAAAACGTTCGAAAATACGGTCCGATTCGTCCGGCCTGATGCCTATACCGGTATCCTCTATCACGAAGCGCAATACATGTCGGGACTTATCTTCCTCGCAGGAAACGCGTATATGACCTTCTTCCGTAAACTTCACCGCATTATCCAACAAAGACACCAGCACCATTTCAGCCATTGCCGGGCTGCATAAAAGGCCATAATGCCGGAAGCAGGCACATATTCCAATTCAACTCCCGGCTTCAGTTCCGGACGGAAGCCCTCAATACATTCCTTGCAACACGCATCCACTTCTATCTCCTCCCGCGGCATCTCCCACACTCGCGAATCCATATCCGCAATATTGAGTATGTTCTCCATCAGACTCAACAGATATGTATTGTTGCCCTCCACTTGTTCAACATACTCGCGTTTCTCCACATCATCCAGCTTCTCTTGAGCCAGCAAGGTAGAAAAGCCGACGATGGAATTCAACGGAGTACGGATTCATGGGTGATATGCTGTATAAAGGAACTTTTGACCTGGCTCATTTTTTCCACCGCCCTGCGTGCAGCTTCCAACTTGCGGTTCATGGAGAGGGTGCGGATATACAGATAAGTAATGAGCAGCAAAAGCAACAATACCAGTCCGCCAACGGCCAAGGCTATCATCAGTCGTTCCTTGTTCAATCTGGCACTCAGCTCCAGCTTCTCCATCTTCAACCGGTCCACCTCAAACTGTGCCGTATATTTGCTTAACTTGTCATCCATTTCTGCCGTACGCACGGAGTCACTCACGGCGGCATATCTGGCATAACTGCGGCAAGCCGCACGATAATCGCCCAACTGTTCCTGCAGTTCTCCTTTCATATAATGGTTATAAGGATAGCAAAGCCCCAGTGAATGCTGATAATCCATGAGTGAATCCACGTAAGCAATGTTACCTTTCAAATCACCGAGGATACGGCAACACATTATCTTATAGCCAAACCATGCTTCGGGCGTCGAGCTCTCCGGATGTCGACGGTAGAAGCGGTCGGTCTCCTCAATATAAGGCTCAGCAGCCTTTCTACCTTCATTGGCCAATAAGCTATAACCCTGAATTCACAGAAACGCAGGTGCAGGGAAGGGTCTATGCCGACTTGTTTACGGTCCAGTTTGTCCTCCAGTTGCGACAATTTACTCAGATACTCGCCGGCTTCCGCATACTCACTGCGTGAAAGATAAGTCTGGATAATATTAAGCAACACCACGTATGCGTCACGATAATAGCTGCCCTCCTCGAAAAGTTTCAGTGCATTGTTGTAATTCTCTATACACAGTTTTACGTTGTTTCCAAAGACCCGATGGTTATACCCGATGCACATTTCGCCACATGCCAATCCGTATTTGTCCCGGGCTTGCTCGGCATCCTGATGGAGCCTGACGGTTTCAGCCATCGCCTCCTCCTGCATACCTTTCTCCGTCATGCGCTGAATGTACTGCCGCCACGCCATATACCGGTCTCGTGTCCGTTGGTATTTCCGGCACCAGTCCATATATTCATAGGTTGCGGCTTTCAAGTGGTCAATGTCCCCCAACTGATAATAATGAGAAATCAAGTTGTTATGGGCATCACTAATCTGTACCGTATCGTTCAGTTCGCGGGCAAGTTTTATCCACCGGGCATTGATGGAAGCAGTCGGTCTTGTCCCAACACTTTCTGCGCACTATCTGCCAGAGCTTTCATCTCTCCATAAGGGTCTTCGGCATGCAGGATTGAGGGGCATAAACCTAACACCAGCACAACAAGAAGCCATTTTATATTACGCTTTACCATGTTCGGACATTAAAAGGAGTCGGACGCGAATTTAACGCTTTTATTTAATGTAAATTAGCAGTCATCCTAAAGTATAACAAATCTTAACCTTGCCTATCTGATGCGATTTTTCCAGCAGGTTCGTTTTATTCTACCCCGGTTTGCATTATCTTTGCAAATCCTAAATCACATAAGTGACTTTTATATGGCAGAAAATACATCGATTATCATAAAGGGAGCCCGTGTCAATAACCTCAAGAACATTGACGTAGAGATTCCCCGTAACAAACTCGTAGTCATCACCGGACTGTCCGGTTCCGGAAAATCCTCACTTGCTTTCGATACATTATATGCCGAGGGGCAGCGCCGCTACGTGGAGAGCTTGAGCAGTTATGCCCGCCAGTTTTTGGGACGTATGAGCAAGCCTGAATGCGATTTCATCAAAGGGATTCCACCTGCCATTGCCATTGAGCAGAAAGTAAGCAGCCGTAACCCACGGTCCACCGTGGGTACCTCCACTGAAATATACGAATATCTGCGGTTGCTCTACGCACGTGTCGGTAAGACTTCAGCCCGATCAGCGGACAAGAAGTGAAGAAACACTCGGCAGAAGATATCGTGAAGTGCATGCTGGAATATCCGGAAGGAACCAAGTATACCGTGCTCGCCCCGATATTGCTGCGCGAAGACCGCACGCTGCAACAACAACTGGAGATAGACATGAAGCAAGGTTTCACCCGTCTGGAAGTGAACGGTGAATGATGCGCATCGACGAATACAAGCCGAAAGCCGGAGACACTGTTTTTCTGTTGATTGACCGTATGACAGCCTCTTCAGAAAAGGATTCCGTCAGCCGCCTCACCGACTCGGCCGAAACAGCCATGTATGAAGGAGACGGTGCCTGCCTGCTGCGTTTCTACCAGCCCGACGGGAGTACCTGCCTCTATCGTTTCAGCACCAAGTTCGAGGCAGACGGCATCACCTTCGAAGAACCGAACGACCAGATGTTCTCCTTCAACTCTCCCATCGGTGCATGCCCCGTATGCGAGGGATTCGGGAAAGTCATCGGCATCGACGAGCATCTCGTGATACCCGACCGCTCCTTGTCCGTCTATGATGGAGCCGTTGTATGCTGGCGGGGCGAAAAGATGGGCGAATGGAGGGATATGGTGATACACGGAGCCGAGAAAGCCGGCTTCCCCATCTTCACTCCCTATTATGAACTGACCGACGAGCAACGCCGGATGCTGTGGGAAGGGACACCCTACTTTGAGGGCATCAACGCCTTCTTCAAGATGGTGCAGGAAAATCAGTACAAGATACAATACCGTGTGATGCTGGCACGCTACCGCGGAAAGACGCTCTGCCCCAAATGCCACGGCACCCGCCTGAAGCCCGAAGCAAACTACGTACGCGTGGGAGGACGCAACATCTCCGACTGGTAGATTTGCCCATCACTGAGTTGAAGCTCTTCTTCGACAACCTGCAACTGGACCCGCATGACGCCGACATAGCCCGCCGCATCCTGACAGAAATCAACAGCCGCATCCAGTTCCTATTGGATGTCGGTCTGGGATACCTCACGCTGAACCGCCTCAGCAACTCGCTCTCCGGCGGTGAAAGCCAGCGAATCAACCTTGCCACTTCACTGGGTAGCAGCTTAGTGGGCAGCCTGTATATTCTTGACGAACCGAGCATCGGCCTGCATAGCCGCGATACGGACAAACTGATACACGTGCTCCGCCAGCTGCAACAGTTGGGCAATACGGTAGTGGTAGTGGAACACGACGAAGAGATTATCCGCGCTGCCGACTATATCATCGACATCGGTCCCCGGGCAGGCCGCTTGGGAGGAGAGGTGGTCTATCAGGGAGACATGAAAGACCTTCAGAAAAACAGTGACAGTTATACCGTGCGCTATCTGCTGGGGGAAGAGACAATCCCACTGCCGGAACACCGTCGCCCGTGGAACAACTATATAGAAATAAAGGGGGCCCGCGAAAACAACCTGAAGGGTGTAGAGGCACGGTTCCCGCTGAATGTAATGACCGTAGTCACCGGTGTCAGCGGTTCGGGCAAGAGTACGCTGGTACGCGACATCTTCTACCGCGCCTTGAAACGGGAGTTGGATGAATGCAACGAACGTCCGGGCGAGTTCACTTCCATTGGAGGAGACTTGCAGAACCTGCGCAATGTAGAGTTTGTTGACCAGAATCCTATCGGGAAGTCATCGAGAAGTAACCCCGTGACCTACATCAAGGCCTACGATGAAATCCGTAAACTATGGGCAGACCAACCGCTTGCCAAGCAGATGGGATACAGTGCCGGATACTTCAGCTTCAACAGCGAAGGCGGCCGTTGCGAGGAATGCAAGGGTGAAGGCACCATCACGGTGGAGATGCAATTCATGGCAGACCTTGTACTGGAATGCGAATCCTGCCACGGCAAACGCTTCAAGGCGGACACGCTGGAAGTGAAGTTCCACGACATGAATATCTACGACGTATTGGAGATGACCGTAAACCAAGCCATCGAATTCTTTACGCAACACGGACAGAAAAAGATTGTGAAGAAGCTGCAACCCTTGCAGGATGTAGGTTTGGGATATATCAAACTGGGGCAAGCCTCCTCCACCCTCTCCGGTGGAGAAAACCAGCGCGTGAAACTCGCCTTCTACCTCAGCCAGGAGAAAGCAGACCCGACCATGTTCATCTTCGATGAACCGACCACCGGACTACACTTCCATGACATCAAGAAACTGCTCGAAGCCTTCGATGCCCTAATACGCCGCGGGCACAGCATTGTCATCATCGAACATAATCTGGATGTGGTGAAGTGTGCGGACCATGTGATAGACCTGGGGCCGAAGGAGGGGACAAAGGAGGAAACATCGTAGCTACCGGTACACCGGAGGAAGTGGCGAAGTGTGCGGCAAGTTATACGGGACAATTCTTGCAAGAGAAATTACACCCCTCGCTTCCTTAAATAGAACACAGAGGCACGGAGACACAGAGATATTAAATTCAAGGAAAAAGAATAAAACTCTATGCCTCCGTGTCTTTGTGCTTAATCTTACCGGTGCTACTACTCCAATTTAAAAGTAACCGGAAAAGTAAATTCCACCTTCACGGCTTTACCCTGCTGCATTCCCGGTTTCCATTGTGGCATCAATCCTACAATCCGTAATGCTTCCTCATCCAAGGCAGGATACCTGCTGCGCATAATAACGGGGTCCGTCACACGACCATTCTCGTCAATCACCACGCTGACAGCAACTCTTCCCTGAATGCCATTCTTACGGGCTTCTTCCGGATAACGGATATTCTTTTGAATAAAATCCATTAAGGCTTTCATACCTCCCGGAAACTCGGGCATCACTTCCACTACTTTATAGACCGGTTCCTCCATTGGCTCCGTTATCAATTGTGGGCTTCCGCCCTTCCCTGCATCCGAAATATAAGGGGGAAGAGATGTCTTTTCCGCCGTTCTCCATTCTTCCTCATTGTCCGTCAATCTGAACTCAGCCATCATCAAGACAGGTTTCCTCCTGATGGTTATCTCATAAAAGTAACGGTAGCGTCCCGGCTTGTTGGGATGCACATCCGGATAAAGAGAGGCTTTCATAACCCTTTCCTCCCCATCCCGCAGCACATAGGCGATGTCCCAAAAGGCAGCGTTTATCGGCAATTCCCGCCAGGTACCTTTTTCGTCTTCGAACGTCAGGTAGTAATGCTCGCCGCAGGTCAAATCTCCGCCACTGTGATTGCTGAGGATGAATGTCGCATGAGGCGCTTTCGTTGAAAAGACTGGATATTCGGGACGGATATGGATGCCACGAATATGATTCCTGCCTACTCTCTCGTTGATGACGGGGACTTCTACACCATGAAAACAGAAAACGGGGGAGTCCATTATCTCCTCCCGGAACTCTTTCCGTTTTTCAGGAGTATTCACAATCAAATCTATATCTATGCAATGCATCCCCACCCCATATCCGGTCACATTCCTCCGGATGTGTGTGTAGGTTGTGTTTTCCAACCGCTTTCTCAGTTCGTCGTGAATGGCAAGCAATTGTTTTTGCAAGCAGTCACCGTCATCCACGAGCCCTATCTTGAGGCTATCGCTCACTGATTTTTCCTGCAACCGTCGGTCTAACCCTACCGTATCTACAGAATCTTCAGGCATTTCTACGCGTTCCGTCTTATTCATCTTGCAGGATGAAAGGCAACAAAGCAATAGGAGAAAACAAACTCTGTTCATAGCATTTTGTATTTCAAGTCCATAGCATCAAATATACTCATTTTCGCAATCATAATCAAAAATAGAACCCCTAATCTCATAAGACTATATTAGGAATACATGTAATAACGGTATGAGAATAGAAAAGATTACGGCTAAAAGACACTGCATCGCCACTGCAAAGTCACTGCATTCCTTTTGCAGTGCTGCTGCACGCCCATTGCAGTACGACTGCAACCGTATTGCAGAGCTACTGCAAGCCTCATGCAGTGACACTGCAAAAAGCGTGCAGAACTTTGCAGTAGGAAAGAACTGATAACTAAGATAATAGCGCCAATGAAAGAAGTATGCAGTACAATTGAAATGGAAACGAAATGGGCGTGACAGATAAGTGTAACGATTCTTATCTATCACGCCTATCTATCACGCGGTAAGGTATTTGTAATCAATAGAATATACCCCTCCGCGTGATAGCATGACAGATGTTTTGCAAAAACAAACTCTGTGGTAGTAGCAAAATGAGATTAGAAATAGAATCCGAAACCTACTTTCAGACCAAATTTAGAACGGTCGTCGTTAATGTCCAATAGCCGCAGGTCGATGGTCACCGTACGCGTCAGGAAGAACGCATAACCGGCTTCCAGACCGAAAGAGAACTTGGTATCATCCAAATCGTGTCCCCAATCCCAACGGTCCACATTGACATCGGCACCCAGATACACGCCAATCTTGTCGAAATAATAACGTCCGCCTACACCCAGCGTATAGACATCGAGGTCAGATCCTCCGGTATTCCAAGCAGCTCCGGCATGCACCAGCAAGGCGATGTTGTCGAGTAGAAAAGCACCTCCCTTGCTTCAAGGCCAAAACTTGTCTTGTCGGTTCCCGTGTCATGAGAAAATTCCAAACCGGTGATGGACGGGTTCAAAATCCACTTACCTTTTTCAAACTGTGCCTGAGCTGCCACTGTGACAACAAGCAAGCAAACGAATAATGCCAGTTTTTTCATCTTGTTCTGTTTTTTGAGTGAATAATCAATGTTGTTTATTGTCTTCTTCGAATCGCTTGCGTTGCAGCGCCTCCTTCTTGCGAAGCACCAGCCACAGCACAAATACAATGAGGTACGAAGCAGCTACGGTGACATACTTCTCAGTATCGCTGATTTCCGTATTGCGGGGAAGGAAATAAGCGGCAGTAGCAGAAACGTAAATAAGCAGGGCCAACGTGAGCCCGGTAGATTTCTTGATTTTCTTCATTACCAAAGTTTTTTAGTCGTCTTAAAATACCAAATATTAAACCAAATAGCAGCCAGCACAACAGCTATCAAGCTATGCCCAGCGCATAATTCGGACCGAGCCCGAAACCTTCGGGAGCAATGCAGATGTAAGTGGTACACACAGCCGTCATGAATAATGCCGGGAAATAGGTGACGTAATAATAACGTCCTTTCTTCTCGCGTACCAGATAGACCGTAATGGCCCACAACGTAAAGACGGACAGAGTCTGATTGGCCCAGGCAAAATAACGCCAAATCATATCAAATCCATCCTTGTCCCGCAGGCTGTAAAGCAACAAGCTAATGGCTACCAGGAACATCGGGATGCATATATATAAACGGCGACGCATGGATTTTTGTTCCATTCCCAAGAAATCCGCCACAATGAGGCGCGCTGAACGGAAAGCCGTGTCGCCACTGGTAATAGGCGCGGCAATAACACCCAGAATGGCCAATACGCCACCTACGGCACCCAGCCAGTCTTTTGTAATGGCGTCTACAATGATAGAGGCATTCGTCTCCCCCATCCCGTTCTCGTGGAAGAAATAAGTGGCGGCGGCAGCATATCAGAGCTACAATGCCTTCGGTTATCATTGCCCCATAGAAAACGGGGCGTCCGTGGCGCTCGCTTGTTATGCAACGTGCCATCAGCGGACTCTGCGTGGCATGGAAGCCACTGATGGCACCGCAGGCAATGCTGACGAACATGATGGGGAAGATGGGCAATGCAACCGCATCGGGATGCGTGTTCTGCAATCCGTCCCATATCTCCGGCAATGCAGGATGGTTGACGTAAAGCATTACCAGAATACCGACCGCCATGAACAGCAGGGCAACGGCGAACAGCGGGTATATCTTACCGATAATCTTATCTACCGGCAGCAAAGTGGCAAAGATATAATAAGCGAAAACAACAATAATCCAGAAGGTGGTATCCAAGCTGTCGGGGGTCAGCTTGGCAAGCAGTCCGGCCGGTCCTGCCACAAAGACAGCTCCCACCAATATCATCAGGATGACGGTAAAGCCGCGCATCACCTGCTTGGTGGTCAGCCCCAGATAGCGTCCGATGATTTCCGGCAGGCTTTCCCCGTCATGCCGCAAGGAGAGCATACCGGCAAGATAATCGTGCACAGCACCGGCAAAGATACTGCCAAGTACAATCCACAGATAGGATGCCGTGCCGAACTTGGCTCCCATGATGGCGCCGAAGATAGGTCCCAACCCGGCAATATTGAGAAACTGTATCATAAAGATTTTCCAAGTAGCAGTGGAATGTAATCCACACCATCGGCTTTGGTAAGGGCGGGTGTTTTGCGGTCATCGGGACCAAAGACGCGTTCTATAAAGCGTCCATAGATAAAATAGCCGGCTATCAACGCCAGCAGGCAAAGCGTAAATGTAATCATGGCGTGTTAATGTCTTTAATGCATGCAAATGTAACAGTTTCCAAGTAAACAGCACAAAATAATCGGGTGTTTTGCTTATCTTCGCCGAGAAATATGACAGAAATAAAGA